>Ga0137796_10000252_pt1 | contig 34277 bp, 31 predicted proteins | sample OV2TP3_FD_97704 | JGI IMG/M metagenome (GOLD analysis project Ga0137796, IMG submission 97704) | reverse complement strand
GCGTCGGACACCTGGATCTTGATCAGGGCCTCCCAGGTGGTCTCCAGGTCCTCCATGGTGCGCTGCACCACCTTCGACATCACGCTCCGCTCGATGGAGGTGAGGGTGCGGGACTCCCCCATGGGCGTGGTGCCCTTGCCCCCGAACTGCCGGTCGATGAAGGAGTAGGCCACGGGCAGGGAGAAGTCCAGGATGGCCGGCCCGCCCAGGGGTTCGATGGTGAACACATAGGAGCAGGAGGGGTTGGACAGGGACATGATGAACTCGGCGTAGGTGGTCTGGTCCACGAACGCGATGTCGGTCTCGATCACGGCCCGCTGAAGGTTGGAGAACGACGAGGCCAGGAGTCTGGACAGGTTGCCGTGGAGGTTCTCCAGCGTGCGGATCTGGTCCTTGGACACCCGGTTGGGGTGTTTGAAGTCGTAGGTGACGACCGGCTGCAAGGAGGCCGCTTTGGGGGAGGCGACCTCGCGCTCCCCTGAGCCTCCCACACTCGTCAGAAGGGCGTCGATCTCATCCTGCGACAATATATCAGGCATAGCCATATCTCCGATGTGGAGAGACAAGGTGAATGACATCAGGACGAGACCTCTACCGTGGCCCCTCCTCAAAAATATAAAACATAAAACAAAAATAATATAATATTTTTATTCTGCACCCCTTCCTGAACGTAACATTTGCTTGGCAAAACCTGAAATTCTGCCTATATTCATCATTGCTATGTCCCAACCCGCCGTCAAACAGACCCTCACGCCGGAGGCGGTCCTGGAGCGCGAAAAAGGGCGCCCGGCCCTCCGCGCCCTGCTGGAGCAGGTCCACGCCCAGAGCCCGCAGCACGACCTGGACCTGATCGCGCGGGCCTATGACCTGGCCGAGTACGCCCACCGCGACCAGAAGCGGAAGTCCGGCGAGCCTTACGTCACCCACTGCCTGGAGGTCGCCCGCATCCTGATCGACCTCAACCTGGACGCCACGACCGTGGCCGCCGGCCTCCTCCACGACGTGATCGAGGACACGGGCGTCACGCTCGACCGGGTGAGGGCGGAGTTCGGGGAGGAGATGGCCACGCTGGTGGACGGGGTCACGAAGATCCGGCACATCAAGGGGGACGACGAGGAGGACGAGAAGGAGACCCCATCCAGGCGCGGGGGGCCTGATCAGCCCGCGCGGCGGGAGGGGATGCAGAGCCAGGAGGCCGAGCAGGCGGAGAACTTCCGGAAGATGCTCATGTCGATGGCTAAGGACATCCGGGTGATCCTGGTCAAGCTGGCCGACCGGCTCCACAACATGCGCACCCTCCAGCACCTCGAGGAGGAGAAACGGCGGCGAAAGGCCATCGAGAGCCGCGACGTCTACGCGCCCCTGGCCCATCGCCTGGGGATCGCCCGCATCCGGTGGGAGCTGGAGGACCTCAGCCTCAAGCACCTGGACCCGGAGGTCTACCGGGCCATCCAGGAGAAGGTCAACCTCAAGCGGCGGGAGCGGGAGACCTACATCGACCAGATCCAGAAACCCCTCCAGGCGGCCCTCGAAGAGGCCGGCGTCAAGGCCCAGATCCGGGGCAGGCCGAAGAACTTCTACAGCATCTACGGCAAGATGCAGAACCGGGACAAGGACTTTGAGGACATCTACGACCTGTTCGCGGTGCGCATCATCGTCGAGTCGGTGCGGGAGTGCTACCACGCCCTGGGCCTCGTCCACGCCATGTTCACCCCGGTGATGGCCCGGTTCAAGGACTTCGTCGCCACCCCCAAGTCCAACCTCTATCAATCCCTCCACACGACGGTGATCGGGCCGGGCGGGCAGATGGTGGAGATCCAGATCCGGACGTGGGAGATGCACCAGATCGCCGAGACGGGCATCGCGGCCCACTGGCTCTACAAGGAGGGGCGGGGGAAGGGGACCGCCCTGGACCGTCAGATGGCGTGGCTCCGGCAGCTCGTGGACTGGCAGACCGACACGACGGACCCGAAGGAGTTCATGGAAGAGCTGAAGATCGACCTGTTCCCCCACGAGATCTTCGTGTTCACCCCCAAGGGGGACCTGGTCCAGCTCCCGGAGGGGGCCACGCCCATCGACTTCGCCTTTGCCGTGCACACGGACATCGGCCTCCACTGCATCGGGGCGAAGGTGGACGGGGGCATGGCCGCCCTCTCCAGGCCGCTCAAGACCGGGGAGACGGCCGAGGTGATCGTCTCCCCGCACCAGAAGCCGACGCGGGACTGGCTCAAGCTCGTCAAGACCTCGAAGGCGCGGAGCCGGATCAAGCGCTGGCTGAGGGACGAGGAGTACGCCGACAGCGTGCGGCTCGGCCAGGAGATGCTGGACCGGGAGGCGAAGAAGGCGGGCGGAAAACCGAAGGAGGAGGACCTCCAGGCGGCGGCCCTCAGCTTCGGCGTCGCGGACGTGGAGCACCTCTACGCCGAGATCGGCCGGGGCGAGCTGTCGGCGGGAAAGGTGGTCCGCAAGCTCTTCCCGGAGATCAAAGAGGCGGAGGCCCGCGCCTCCGCGTCCGGGGTCGTGCACCGGCCCAAGCCCATCGGGGGGGTGACCATTCAGGGGATGGACAACCTGATGATCCAGTTCGCCAGGTGCTGCCACCCCATCCCCGGCGACAAGGTGATCGGCCTGATCACCCGGGGGCGCGGCATGACCGTCCATCGCACGGACTGCCCCAACGCAGCGAAGCTGATGGGGGACCGGGAGCGGATCGTGGAGGTGCAGTGGGACGCGGCGCGCGACCAGGCCTTCACGGCGCAGATCATAGTGAAGGCCGTGGACCGGAAGAACCTGCTGCACGACATCACGAAGGTGATCGCGGACACCGGCACGAACGTGAGCGGCGGGGAGCTGAAGACGGGCGGAGGGCTGGTCTGGAACCGGTTTGCCATCGACGTGCACAACGTCCAGCAGCTTCAGGACCTCATCCAGAAGATCGGGCAGGTGAAGGGGGTGTCGGAGGTGATGCGGATGGACGAGGCGGGGGAGAGGATAGAATAGACCTCACCCACCCCCGTTCCCCCTCCCTCTCCGTATACGGAGAGGGAGGGGGCCATAAGGGCCTTTCCCCCTGGTTTGGGGGAGGGTGAGGTCTGACCACTGACCACTGATCACTGTTTTATGGCGCCGGCAGCCTGAAGAAGACCCGCGTCCCGCGCCCCGGCCCCTCGCTCTCCAGCCCGATCTCCCCCCCCATCCGCTCGATCAGGCTCCGGCAGATGTAGAGCCCCAGCCCCACCCCGCCGTACTTCCGCGTGGCAGAGCCGTCCACCTGCGCGAACTTCTCGAACACCAGGCGCCGCATCTCCTTCGGGACCCCGATGCCCGTGTCTTCCACCGCCACCTCTACCCAGCCCCGCCTCCCCGAACCGGAGAAGAGGAGAGGGGGAGAACCGGAGAGAGATTCTTTCTCCGTTTCTCCGTTTCTCCGTTTCTCCGTTTCTGCCGGACTTTTTACGCTTCTCGCGGTGACGTGGACCTCCCCGCCCTCGGGCGTGAACTTGACGGCGTTTCCGACCAGGTTGATCAGGACCTGCTGCACCCGGACGGGGTCTCCTCGCAGGACGGCCGCGCCCCCGGAGATCGCAAACCTCATCCGCAGGGCCTTTTCAGACGCGGCGCCGGCCATGATCCGCTCCACCTCCCTGAAGATGGGCGACAGGTAGACCTCCCCGACGTCCAGGTCGATCCTGTCCGCCTCGATCCGGGAGACGTCTAAGAGGTCGTTGATCAGGGTGAGGAGATGCTGGGAGGAGACGAGGGCCCCCCGCATGAAAGAGGCCTCCTCCTCCCGGCTGGCGCAGAGGCCGTCCAGGACGGTCTGCAGAGACCCGATGATGTTCGTCATGGGGGTGCGCAGCTCGTGCGTGGTGTTCGTCAGGAACTCCCCCTTGAGCCGGTTGGCCTCCGTGAGCTGCCGGTTGGCCTCCCGCAGCGCGACCTCGGCCCGCTGGCGCTCGATGATCTCGGAGACAATGGAGAGCGTCATGCCCACCTGATGGAGGAAGGGGTGCATCCGCTCGATCTGGCGGAGGATGAGCGGCCTGTCCGCCTGCGTCGAGGCCGTGCAGACCACGCCGATCGCCTGATTCCTGGCCAGGATGGGGATGAAGAAGGCCGTCTGGCCCGCGTTGAAGTCCCTGGGACGCTGGCGAAAGGCGACGCTGCCGTCCGGCTGGGCGACCTGCTTGTGGTAGCGAGGGTCCCACCCGTCGATCATCTCCACCCGTCCGGCGCGGGCCACGTCGCACAGGATGTCCGGGTGGGACAGGTCAAAACGCCAGCCGATGGGGTCGGGGGATGTCGCAGAGGCCAGCGGGTAGGCGCGGACCACCTCCACGAACCCCTCCGCGTGGTTCACGGCGGCGATGACCAGGCTCCGGAGGTGGAAGGTCTCCAGGATGCCCGATTCGAGGATCTCGAACATCCGGTCCGGGTCGCGCACGTCTAACAGGTCGTGGATGACCCGGTTGAGCATCCGGAACTCCCTGTGAACCCGGCCCAGCTCCACGAGGGTGTCCCACGCGACGGACAGGTCGGATGCCCCTGAATGGGAGAAGTCGATCAACGCGCCGGTGATGCCGTCCACGGTGTCCCCCACCAGGGCCAGCGCGACGTGGACGATGTCCGCGGCCCGGTGGGGGCCGTCCACATCCCTCAGCCTCCTGTGGAGGATCGCCCAGAGGGCGACCTGGCCGGAGATGACGGACTGGACATTGCGCCGGAGGTCGGCCCCGGCCAGCGTCCTCCGGACGCCCGCGACAGCGCGGTCGTGGGACGGCGCCCGGACATATTCCGCCGCCACGTAGAACAGGGCGCGGTGCGCCGGCAGGAGGGCCGTGTCCCCGGATTGCGCGAGGCCCTCGGACAGTTCCTCAACGACCCGGTCCCCCTGCGCCTCGAGGAACGCCAGGGTCAGGGCCCGAACGCGATCGCCTGATGTCGTTGACATGCCCACAAAATAATCAATTCAAGCCTTTTTTCAAACCCATTTCACATCAGGAGGCCATTTGTGAAAAAGCCCGTTTCCACCGACCGCGCCCCGAAGCCAGGCCCCTACTCCCAGGGGATGCTGGCCGGGGACACCCTCTACGTCTCCGCCGTGGGGCCGGTGGACCCGGCCACCGGCCAGGTCGTGGGGACCACCATCGAGGAGCAGGCCGCGCGCGCCATCCAGAACATCGAGGCGATCGTGCAGGCCGCCGGGGGGACGCTCAACGACGTGGTGAAGGTCACAGCGTTCCTGTCGGACCTGGCGCACTTCGAGAAGTTCAACGAGGTCTACCGGAAGTATTTCAGGCCCCCCTACCCGGCCCGGTCCACCTTTCAGGTGGGCCTCAACCGGTCGCTGATCGCCCTGGACGCCGTCGCCTACCTGGGCAGGGCTGCGAGAGAGGAAGCCCCCTACACGGTGACGACCCCGGTGGAGCCGAGGAGGATCGCGTGAGAGGAGGTTTGAAACTTGCAGTCTCAAAAAAAGCCACTCCCGGAGGGACCGGGGTGGCTTTTTTTGGGATGGACAATGCCAGAACAACCGATGGCCTTCGGGAACTCCTTCGTTGAAAGGGCGTCCAATGCAGGGGGGTATATCGAAAGGCTGATAAAAAATCGCTGTGGCCCTGGCCCTCTCCCCGCCTCGCTGACGCTCGGCTTCCCCTCTCCCGTCGTACGGGAGAGGGGTGGACCGCGTAGCGGGCCGGGGTGAGGGCCTGTGCGTCCGGCGAATTTTTCCATACACAAGATTTACGAGGAGAACGCCATGCCTCGGTACATAAATCCTTTCCTGGCCCTTCTGACGTTCGCCACGGCCTCCGCCTCGGGCGATCCCCTCGTGGACCTGCAGGTGCGCCGGGTCTTCTCCGGCCTGTCGTTCGCCAGCCCGGTCTACCTGACCCACGCCGGGGACCGGAGCGACCGGGTCTTCGTGGTGGAGAAGGCCGGGACCATCCGGGTCTTCCCGAACCGGGACGACGCGGCCCTGGCCAGGACGTTTCTGGACATCCGGGGCCGGGTCAATGCCGCGCCGAACGAGGCGGGGCTGCTGGGCCTGGCCTTCCACCCGGGCTACGGCGCCAACGGAAGGCTCTACGTCTACTACACCACCGGCGCCCTGACCTCCCGCTTCTCGGAGTTCCGGGTCTCGGGCGACCCGGACCGGGCAGACGAGACCAGCGAGCGGGTCCTGTTCGAGGTGGCCCAGCCCGCGTCCAACCACAACGGGGGGCAGCTCGCGTTTGGCCCGGACGGCTACCTCTACATCGGCCTCGGAGACGGGGGCGGGGCGGGCGACACCTACGGCAACAGCCAGAACCTCCGGTCCCTGCTGGCCAAAATCCTCCGGATCGACGTGGACGGGCGCTCCGGCTCCCTGGGCTACGGGATTCCGAGAGACAACCCCTACGTGGGGAACGCCAGCGGCTGGCGGGAGGAGGTCTGGGCGTGGGGGCTGCGCAACCCCTGGCGGTTCAGCTTCGACCGGTTTACGGGCCTGCTCTGGGCGGCGGACGTGGGGCAGGGCCAGTGGGAGGAGGTGGACCTGATCGAGAAGGGGCGGAACTACGGCTGGAACCGGATGGAGGGGCTCCACTGCTACTCCCCCGCCTCAGGGTGCGACACCACCGGCCTGACGATGCCCGTCTGGGAGTACAGCCACGGGGAGGGGCAGTCCATCACCGGGGGCTACGTCTACCGGGGGGCGCGCCTGACCCGGCTGACGGGCGTCTATTTCTGCGGGGACTACGTGTCGCGGAGAATCTGGGGGCTGCGCCACGAAAACGGCAAGCTCGTCGAGAGCAGGCAGGTCGGGCAGTGCCCCTCCCCCATCTCCAGCTTCGGGGAGGACGAGGCGGGCGAGGTCTACGTCGTGGGCTACGACGGACGCATCTACACCCTGGACGACCCCCGCGGGCCGGTGCAGCCGAACCCCGCCGCGGACTTCGACGGGAACGGAACCGTGGACTTCGACGACTTCTTCGCGTTTGCGGAGGCCTTCGGGCAGCGGGCGGAGGGGGCCCGCGCGAAGTTCGACCTGGATGCGGACGGCTCCATCGACTTTGACGACTTCTTTATCTTCGTGGCCTCCTTCGGGAAAAGGGTCGCCTCCGGCGTCCCCCCCGCCTCCGACCCCCCTGCCTCCCTTGCGGTCGAGGAGTTCGTGATCCCGCGCAGCAACGCCTTCCCCCACGACCCGGCGGTGGGCAGGGACGGCGTCGTCTGGTACACGGACCAGCGGAACAGCACTATCGGCCGGCTCGACCCGGCCACCGGCCAGATCGTGGACTACCCCACGCCCACGCCCGCCTCCGGGCCGCACGGCATCGCGGTCGCGCCGGACGGCTACGTCTGGTACACGGCCCAGTCGGCCGGGAGACTGGGCCGGCTCGACCCTCAGACCGGCGGCATCGCCGAATTCCCCCTCCCCCCTGCGGCCAGCCGCCCCCACACCCCCATCGTGCACGGGGGCCGGGTCTGGTTCACGGACGCGAACAACGACACCTACGGCGTCCTCGACCCCGCGACAGGGGCCTCGAAGGTCTTTTCCGCGCCCACGCGGGGCTCCACCCCCTACGGCATCGTCCCCGCGCCGGACGGCTCGATCTGGGTGGCGCTGCTCGGAACCAACCGGCTGGGACAGGTGGACACGACCAGCGGCTCGATGAGGGAGCACCCCCTTCCGAACCCGTCCGCGAGGCCCCGCCGGCTCCAGGTGGACAGCAGCGGCGTCGTCTGGTACACCGACTACGGGCGGGGCTACCTGGGGGCCCTCGACCCCAGGACCGGACAGGTCCGGGAGTGGAGATGCCCCTCCGGGGACGTCGGCCCCTACGGCATCGCCCTCGGCGCCGACGGACGGGTCTGGTTCAACGAGTCGCAGTCCAATCAGATGGTGGCCTTCGACCCGCGCGCCGAGCGGATGGAGACCCTGCCCATCCCCACCTCCCCGGCGGTGGTGCGGCACATGGTCAGCGACCCCGCGCGCGGCGTCCTCTATCTCGCCCTCAGCGGCACGGGGCGCATCGGCAGGATCAGGCTGAAATAGGCGAAGTTCAGGCCCTCACCCCGTCAGGCTACGCCCCGCCCAACCTGTCGCTCCCATGAGGTCGCGACCCGCGTCCCTTCCCCTCTCCCGTGTACGGGAGAGGGGAAGCCGAGCGTCAGCGAGGCGGGGAGAGGGCCTGTGCGCTATGCGATATCGTTCCAGGCACAAAATTTATGAGAAGTTATTTAATACCAACAGAACCTCCAGGCGTCTAACAGACTGACAGAAAGGAGGCCGAGGATGATTCGACGGGCAGTGGTGACAGGCGTCCTGGTCGGCGCGATGTGGGCGTCGGGCGCAGAGGCCCAGATGGGGCCGGGCGGAGGGTGGGGAGGCGGGAGGCGGGGAGGATTCGGCGACCGGGCGCGTTTCGAGGAGATGCGCGCTAAAATGGAGGCCCTGAGCGCCTGCAACATCGAGGCGATGTGGGCCATCCTCTCCTTCGGACTGGGTCTGGCGCCGGAGCAACTCGACCCCCTGCGGGGGCCGTTCGCCGAGGCGTGGAGCAAGCGGGCGTCCATCCTGGCGCTGGCGGAGCAGGCCGACAAACCCGACTGGGCTGCCTACAGGGACGAACTCAAGGACCTGAAGAAGGACCTGGACCAGAAGCTCAAGGCGCTCCTGAACGAGGAGCAGCAGAAGGCGTTTTCAAAACAGATGAAGGCCTACGAGAACACCTTTTCCCGGTTTCCGGGGGGCGGGTTCGGGCCCAGAGGGTAAGATGTAAAATCCTTCAAAAAGGAGGGCGACATGAAACGGTGGTTTCTGATAGGCGTGGCGGCAGTCCTAACGGTGGGGGTAGCCTGGGCGCAGGCGCCTCCGGCGGGCGAGCCGCAGGAAGACGTGACATTCGAAGAGATGTGGCCCGGGCCGGCGGAGGATGTCCTGATGGAGCTGACGGAGGCGGGGCCGGTGGGGGACGTGTGGATGGCCGAGGCGCCGGCGGAGGGCACGTTCGAGGCGCCGTTGCCCGAAGGCTTCGACTTCGTGGCAGAGGCGGGCGGGCCGGGGGGAGGCATGATGATGGGTCGCGGGGGGCCGGGCATGATGGGTCCCGGCGGTCCCCCCATGATGATGCAGCGCAGGATGATGCGCTTCAGGGGCGGGCCGATGGGGATGATGGGGAGAGGAATGGGCGGACCGATGATGCTCGCGCGCGTGGCCAAGGCCATCGGGCTGACGGACGAGCAGATGAGCAGGATGCGCGGGATGCGGACGGCCCACCAGAAGGAGATGATCCGCATGGGCGCGGACGCCCGCATCGCGAAGATGGATCTGGCGGAGGCCCTCCGGCAGCCGAACCCCAGGCCGGAGGACGTGAAGGCGAAGGTCGCGGCGGTCAACGCCACTCGGGGGCAGATGCTCGAAAAGACCGTGAACTTCCGCCTGGAGATGAAGAAAGTCCTCACGCCCGAGCAGCAGGAGAAGATCAAGAACCTGATGATGAATCGGATGATGGGCGGTGGAGGGCGCGGCGGCTGGGGCTGGGGAGGGGGACAGCAGTGGAAGCCGAAGGAGGAGCCCAGGGCCGAGCCGAAGAAATAACGATCCGTCCGCCGAAGGGACTTTCGGAAAGGGGCATGCCCTCAGGGGCGTGCCCCTTTTCTTTGTGCTTGACCCAGGAAAACGAAATCTCTATCATGAAACGCGAATTCAGGCCCTCTCCTACCCCCCTTCCCCCTCCCTCTCCCGTACGTACGGGAGAGGGAGGGGGTGATAAGGGCTTTTCGACAAGGCATGAGGGAGGGAGAGGGCCTGTCTCCTGTATTCTGCTTTTACAGAAAGGCTCTCCTGTGCCATATCCGATCTTCGATCGAAGCCGCCTGAAACTCCGGCCTCTGCGGGAGCGCACGCACGACCTCGACCTCTCCTCCTTTCTCCGGGTCGGGGACCTCCCCGTGCCCTTCGACCACCCGGACCTTCCCTGGCTCGCCGACCGGATCGTCGCGGCCCATCGCGGGGGGCGGCCCGTCATCCTGATGATGGGCGCGCACCTGCTGCGGGCCGGAGTCTCCCGCCAGATCATCCACCTGATGTCGCGCGGGGTCCTCACCCACGTCGGCATGAACGGCGCGGGGCCGATCCACGACTTCGAGATGGCCCTGGCGGGCGGGACCACGGAGAGCGTGGCCCGCTACATCCGCGCCGGGGAGTTCGGCCTCTGGGAGGAGACCGGGCGGGTCAACGAGGCCGCGAAGCAGGGGCAGAGGGAGGGCCTCGGCCTGGGCGAGGCCGTGGGCCGGATGATCGAGGAGGAGGGCCTCCCCCACCGGGAGGTCAGCGTCCTGGCCGCCGGCTACCGGCTGCGCATCCCCGTCACCGTGCACGTGGGGATCGGCTACGACATCATCCACGAGCACCCCAACTGCGACGGGGCGGCCCTCGGCGAGACCTCCTACCGGGACTTTCTAATCTTCACGCAGTCCATCTCCGGGCTGCAGGGCGGCGTCTTCCTCAACTTCGGGTCCGCCGTGATGGGGCCGGAGGTCTACCTGAAGGCCCTCTCCATGGCCCGCAACGTGGCCCGGCAGGAGGGGCGCGAGATCAACCGCTTCACCACCGCCGTGTTCGACCTCATCCCCCTGGGCGCAGACACCCGCGCGGAGGCCCCGAAGACCGACCCCCGCTACTACTACCGCCCTTACAAGACCATCCTCGTCCGGACGGTGCAGGACGGCGGAGAGAGCTTCTACATCCAGGGGGACCACCGGGCCACCTTCCCGAACCTCCACAGGCTGGTCTCGGAGCGCCTGTCATGAACCGCGCGCGCCTCGCCCATCTCCTGAGCCGCTTCCCGGACATCTCCGTCCTGGTCGTCGGGGACTTTTTTCTCGACAGGTACCTGGTCATTGACCGGGGCCTGAGCGAGCCGTCCCTGGAGACCGGCCTGGAGGCGTATCAGGTCGTCGGCAGGCGCTGTTCCCCCGGCGCGGCGGGCACGGTCACCTCCAACCTGCGGGCGCTGGGCGTTCAGACGGCGGCCCTCGGCGTCCTCGGGGATGACGGGGAGGGCTACGACCTCCGGCAGGAGCTGCGGGCCACCGGCGTGGACACGGACCTCCTGATCCAGACCCGCGACCGGTTCACGCCCACTTACACCAAGCCGATGATGCGGGAGCCGGACGGCAGGGAGCGCGAACTCAACCGGATGGACATCCAGAACCGGACGCCCACGCCGGAGGGGCTTCAGGATCAGGTCCTCGACCGCCTGCGGGCCGCCGTGCCCCGCGTGAACGCCGTCGTGATCGCGGACCAGGTCGAGGCCCCGGACTTCGGCGTGGTCACGGCCCGCGTCCGGGAAGCCCTGGCCGCGCTCGCCTCCCGATACCCTGACAGGGTCTTCTTCGCGGACTCCCGTGCGCGCATCGGCCTCTTCCGCAACATCACGATCAAGCCCAACCGCCTCGAGGCCGTCCGGGCCCTGCATCCGGGGTGGGATGGAGACGTGGACCGGCAGACCGCCGGGCGCTGCGGCCAGGCCCTGTACGACAGGAATCAAAAGCCCGTCTTCCTGACCCTGAGCGAGGAGGGCATCCTGTTGTTCACCGACCAGGGCCGCGAGCACATCCCCGCCGTGCGGGTGACGGGCGAGATCGACCCCGTCGGGGCCGGGGACAGCGCCACGGCCGGGATCGTCTCCGCCCTCTGCGCCGGGGCCACCCCCCCGGAGGCGGCCCTGGTCGGCGCCCTGGTCGCCTCCATCACCGTGCAGCAGATCGGCGCGACCGGGACCGCGTCGCCGGAGCAGGTGCTGAGGAGGTTTGAGGAAATGCGTGAAGCGTGACAGCCCTCACCCCGCCTCGCTGACGCTCGGCTTCCCCTCTCCCGTGTACGGGAGAGGGGAAGCCGAGCGTCAGCGAGGCGGGGTGAGGGCCTGTGCGTCAGGCGATATCGTTCCATGCACAAGATTTAGGAGGATTCATGAGCAAACGAGCAAGGAGGGCAGCGAAGGCCAGGCGCATGGTCATGACCTTCGTGAACGAGGGCGTGTCTGTGGAGGCGGAGTTGCTGGAGGACCGGGCCCCGCGCACGTGCCGGACGATCTGGAACCTCCTGCCCCTCGAAGGGGAGGTCGTCCACGCGGTCTACTCCGGCAGCGAGGTCGTCTACAAGTTCCCGAAAATGATCTCCATCCCCCCGGAGAACGTCACCAGCCGGGCACTGCCCGGCGACGTGGCCTACTTCTCGATCCAGGGCGGGACCTCCTACTTCTACCCGGAGAGCCTTGCGGAGATCTGCTGGTTCTACGACCGGGACGCCCGGCCCAGCTCCCCGGAGGGGCCCGTGCAGGTGAGCGTGTTCGCCCGCATCGTGGGGGACGCGACGGAATTTTACAGGGTCTGCAAACGAATCAGGCGGGAGGGCTACAAGATCATCCGTTTCAGCCGGGCGTGAACGAAGGAGAAAAATGATTGCCGAGAGCGATTACAAGGCTGCCGGGGCGTTGAAGGATAAACTGCTTGACCAGAGCGGCGGGCGGATTCGCCGGATCATCCTCTATGGCTCACGGGCGCGGGGCGCTGCCGCACCTCACAGCGATTTCGACCTGCTGGTCATCGAGGCGGACCCGGTGTCCAGGTGGGAGGAGACGCGGCGTCTGCGCCGGGCGCTGGATGATCTGTCCTACTCGGTGGATATATGGGTGATGGGAGAAGAGGAGTTCGAGGAGACGAAGGACGTGATCGGCGGCTTTGCCTACCCGGCGCACAGGTACGGGGTGGTGCTTTATGAGAACGCCTGAGCAGGTCAAATGGGACTTCGTTCAGCAGTGGCTGGACAGGGCGCACAGAGACCTCCGGGCGGCCTCGATCCTGCTCGGAGGCGATTTTGAGGACTACGAGAACGTGGGATTCCACGCCCAGCAGGCCGCCGAGAAGTTCATCAAGGCGTGTCTCGTCCGCCATCAGATCGAATTCCCGAAGACCCACAACATCGCGCTCCTGCGGCAACTGATCGCGCAGGTGGATCAGGCCCTGGCCGGGCATCTGGCCCCGGCAGATGTATTGACGCCTTACGGGGTGGAGTTCCGCTATCCGGGGGACTTTGCGCCACTGTCCCGCGACCAGGGCGAGCAGGCCCTGAAATTGGCGGAACAGACCCGTGACCTCATCCTGGCTCACCTTAAGCCCTATCTCGATGTTGGGAGGCCGGTCGATTAGGGGTGTATCCGCTCCATCAACCTGTCCAGATTTATGTGCCCGGCGACGCGCCGGACAAAGTCCTCCGGCCCCGCCCGCGCCAAATCCAATCCCTCCGCAAACGGCACGATGCCCAGACACGGCTCGCCCGACAGCCGTTCGACCACCTCCGGGTTCGTCCGCTCCGCGATCCCCTCCTCCGTCCTGACCGCATCGTTGTAGACCACGCCCGCCACCGCGATCCCCCTCCCCTTTGCGCACTCCATCGTCATCAACGTGTAGTTGATCGTCCCCAGCCCGCGCCGGGCCACGATCAACAGAGGCAGGCCGAGCCTCAGGGCCAGGTCGGCCACGAAAAAGTCGTCCCGGATCGGGACGAGCAGGCCGCCGGCCCCCTCCACGACGAGCAGGTCGTGTCGCCGTGAGAGTTGACGGGCCGCCCGCTCGATCCCGGCGATGTCGACCGAGACGCCTTCGATCTGCGCGGCCACGTTGGGGGACAGCGGGTGACGCAGGCAGACCGGGTTGATCAGGTCCGGGTCGTCGTCCGCCCCGGAGGCCAGGCGGAGCAGGTCCGCGTCTTCTCGCCCTCCTGCTGCGACGGGCTTCATCACGCCGACGTCGAAGCCCCGCGCCCTCAGCCCGGCGGCGATCCCGGCGGCGATGACGGTCTTGCCCACGCCGGTGTCCGTGCCGGTGACGAAGATGCCCTTCACGTCTCCGTCACCTCGCGGATCGAATCATAGGTGATGTCCAGCATGCGCCTCAGGTCCGCATCCCCGATGCTCAGGGGCGGCATCAGCGCGATCACGTGCGCCAGGGGCCGGATGAGCAGCCCCCTCCCCCGCGCCTCCGCGCAGACCCGGACGCCGACCCGCTCCTCCCACCGGCAGGGCGCCCGCGTCTCGCGGTCCCTCACGAGTTCGATCCCCACCATGAACCCGCACTGCCGGACCTCCCCCACGTGCGGCAGGTCCCGGAACCGCTCCAGCCCCTCCGACAGCAGGCGAACCCTCCGGCGCAGGTCCTCCCAGAAACCCTCCCTCTGAAGCAGGTCGAGGTTGGCCAGGGCCGCGGCGCAGCCGAGGGGGTTGCCCGTGTAGGTGTGGCCGTGGAAGAAGGTCCGGCGCTCCGCGTAGTCCCCCAGGAAGGCCCTGTAGACCTCGTCCGTGGTCAGGGTCGCGGCTAAGGGGAGGTATCCGCCCGTGAGGCCCTTGGCCAGGCAGAACAGGTCCGGCGTCACCCCCTCGTGTTCGCACGCAAACATCCGCCCCGTGCGCCCGAACCCGGTGGCCACCTCGTCGGCGATCAGGAGGACCTCGTAACGCCGACAGAGGTCCGCCACCCTTCGCAGATAGCCCGGCGGGTGCGTGATCATCCCGGCCGCGGCCTGCGCGAGGGGCTCCACGATCACCGCCGCGACCTCCCCGGACCGCTCCTGAAGCGCCCCCTCCAGCGCGTCTCCGCACGCCCCTGAGCAGGCGGGCTGACCCTGACAGAAGGCGCACCGGTACCGGTGGGGCGACGGGACGGGGATGGACTCGAACAGCAGGGGCCGGTAAGCCGCGTGGAACAGGTCGATGCCGCCCACGCTGATCGCGCCGACCGTGTCGCCGTGATAGCTCGCCTCCAGACGGACGAACCTCGTCTTCCCCGGCCTCGGGTCGCGCCGCTGACGCCAGTACTGGAAGGCCATCTTGACGGCCACCTCCACAGCCGTGGCCCCGTCGTCCGAGTAGAAGACGCGGGTCAGGCCCGCCGGGGCGATCTCCACCAGGCGCTCGGCCAGGCGGATCGCCGGGACATTGGAAAGCCCCAGCAGCGTGGTGTGGGCCACGGCGTCTAACTGCGCCCGGATCGCCGCGTCGATCTCCGGGACGCGGTGGCCGTGCACGTTGCACCACATGGAGGCGAACCCGTCCAGGTAGCGATTGCCGTCCACGTCCTCCAGATAGACCCCGTCCCCCCTCGCGATGACCACCGGCGCCTCGCGCGCGTAGTCCTGCATCTGCGTGAAGGGGTGCCAGACGAATCGCCGGTCGGCGTCTTTGAGATTTTGTGTATCAGTAAAAATGTCTTTGTACATCCTTCATTGCGCCTAGCAGACAGACTATATCCTCCTCGTCGTGCGCCGCAGTGACCGTCAGCCGCAGCCGGCTCTCCCCCTCGGGCACGGTGGGGGGCCGGATGGCGGACAGGAAGATGCCCCGCTCATGCAGAAAGTCCGACACCTCCACGGCCCTCTTCGCGTCCCCGATGCGCACGGGGATGATCTGCGTCTCCGACCCCATCAGGTCGAAACCCATCGCCAGCAACCCCCGCTTCGCCTGCCCCACGTTTTTCCAGAGCCGCGCCCGGAGTTCAGGCTGCGAGGCCACGAGGTCGAGGGCCGCGGCCGCGGCCGCGCAGGCGTCCGGCGGCAGGGCCGTGGTGAAGATGAAGCCCCGCGAGCGATTGATCAGGTAGTCGATCAGCCCCCGGCCCCCGGCGATGAACCCCCCCGACGCGCCCAGGGCCTTGCTCAGGGAGCCCATCAGGACATCCACCCCCTCCAGACCGTGATGTTCGAGCGTCCCCAGCCCCCTCTCCCCCAGCGCGCCCGTGCCGTGGGCGTCGTCCACCATCAGAATGGCGTTGTGCTGCCGGGCCAGGGCCTGAATCTCTCGCAGGGGGGCGATGTCCCCGTCCACGCTGAAGACGCCGTCCGTGACGATCAGCCTCCGGCGGAAGGCCGTGTGACGCCCCAGGACCTCCCGCAGCCGCTCGACGTCCCGATGGGGGTAGACGAGCAATTTCGCGCCGGACAGCCGCGCCCCGTCCACGATGCTGGCGTGGTTCAGGCGGTCCAGAATGACCGCGTCCCCCTGCCCGACCAGGGCCGGGATGACGCCGACGTTGGCCGCGTACCCGGACGGAAAGACCAGCGCCGCCCCGGTCCCCAGGAACCCGGCCAGCCGCCCCTCCAGCGCCACGTGCGCCTCCATCGTGCCGGAGACCAGGCGGGACGCGCCGGTCCCGTAGCCATAGCGCTCAACGGCCTCCTTCGCGGCGGCGATGAGCGCCGGGTGGTTCGCCAGGCCGAGGTAGTCGTTGGAGCAGAACAGCCGCAGCGCCCGGCCCTCCACGGTCACGCGAGGCCCCTGAGGCCCCTGCACGGCGCGGAGCCGGCGGCGGAGGCCGCGCCCCTCCAGATCGCGGAGTTCGTCGTCGATGAAGGCGAGGGGATCAGACATAAGAAAAACCCGTCAAACGTCAAATGTCAAACGTCAAACGTAAAGGCAAGACACCTTCCGTTTCACGTTTCACGTTTCACGTTTCACGTTTGCCGTCTCACTTTGAGGCAGCCATAAGGCCGTCGCAAAGAGGGCGAGGGCGGCGGGGGCCACGGCCAGCAGAAAGACAGGGGCCATCTGGCCGGTGGACTTGTAGATCGAGACCGCCATCAGCGGGCCGATGAACAGGGAGAGGTCCATGACGGAGTCGAACGCCCCCATCGAGGTCCCCATGTGCCTCTGCTCGAAGGCCTCTGTGGCATAGACGAAGCAGAGGAGATACGTCTCGGCCAGGACCCCGGTGAAGAACTGGGCCAGGACCACGGTCGCCAGGGCCGCGGAGACCACGATGGGGACCCCGGCCGCGTCCGCCCCCAATTCCTTCGACAGTTGAGGCAGGACAGGGACCCCCACCATGGTGCTCAGGAAGAGGATGAAGGCCATCAGGCCCACGCCGTACATCCGGCCCAGGTCGTCTCGCGTCAATTACACGAATCCCCATTCAACGATCTGCCGCACCATGGACTGACGGCGAGGGCCGCCACCGGACAGGAACTCCGGCAGATAGACCCCGCGCGGCCCCAGGGGGTGGCCCTGCTGGTGCTGGAAATGGCTCTGGTAGAGGTGGCGGTGGAGGGCCTCGTGCGCCCCGGTCGTGGGCCTCGAGGCAAAGTTGAGGGTGAACATCCGCCTCCGGCTGCTCCCGCCGAACGAGGCGTGCCAGAGCCCCTGGTTCAGCAGGACCACGTCCCCCGGCTCGGACTCCAGCGGATAGCAGGGGATCTCAGAGCCAGGGACTCCGAAGGGGTAGACGGGCGGGACCCTGCGGTGCTGCATTATCGGCTCCAGGGCGGTGTGGAAGGGGTCGAGGTGTGAGCCGGGGATCACCCGGAGGCAGCCAGTGTCCTTTTCGACGGGGTCCAGGTAGAAGGCGATCTTGACGACCGGATAGCTGCTGGTGACGCTGAAGGCCGGCTGCCACCGCTTCATGTCCGGGTGCCAGGAGGTGTCGCCGACGTAGTAGTTGCCGTCGCTGGTGATCCAGACGAAGTCCGGGCCGAGGAGGTCCTCCAGGACGCCGTAGATGCGGTCGTCCTCCACCAGCCCGGCCAGCTCGGGCCGGCGCTCGATGCAGCCGAGGACCATGTGACGCCGCTCACCCGCAAAGGGCCGGCCCCCGAGGTTTTCCTGGAGCACCTCCTCGAACGCGCCGGTGATCCGGTCCATCTCCGGGGGGGAGAAGTACTGGCGGAAGATCAGAAAGCCAAAAGTATTGTAGAAACTCTTCTGCTCAGGAGTCAGCACGGAGATTCTCCTTCGAGGATTCACTTCCCTGCCCCTCCTTTTCCAACTTTTCTTGCTTGCCCAAGAAAAGTTGGACAAAAGAAGGGCACTCCTCAAACGCCGGAGAGGCTTGCGCGACGCAAGGGCATGGCTCCAGAAGACGGATCATTTAGAGGTGTCCACTGCCACCAAATGCTTCACCTGAGCCCTGGTGGTTAGCCCTTCTGCGTCGCGCTATTAGTCATTTTGACAAGGCTGTTCCCCCTCTCCCTGCCTGTCCTGAGCGAAGTCGAAGGATGGGAGAGGGGGTTAGGGGGTGAGGTCTAGAAACTCGGCAGCCATTCGGCGTTGGCGGACAGAGATTCGGACAGGATACGGCGGGCCGCGCTCAGGGAGACGATCTGGGCGTCCAGGAGGAGGCCCCGGAGCGCGAGCCTCCGGTCCCCGCTCAGGGCCGCATCCACCAACAGCTCCTGCTGCGCGGCGCGGCTCGACAGGACCTGGGCCACCGGCTGGGGGAGGGGACCGATCTTCAGGCCCCGCGCCCCGGCAGGCCCCACGTGCGCCGGAAGCTCCACGACGGCCTCCTCCGGGAGGTTGTCGATCAGCCCGGCGTTCGGGACGTTCACCATCTGGAGGCCTGGCGCCGAGACGCCCGTGAGGGCCGAGACGATCTCCACGGCGCTCTCGCCGGAAGGGGCCAGAAGCGGGTCGAGGGGCGCCCGTCCGTCGGCCAGGGCCTGTCGCTCCGCCCTCCGCGCCTCGACCTGCTCCTGCGTGGTGTGCCGGGTGACCAGGCCGTAGTCCGCGCCGCCCCGCGTCTCCGGCGTGAGGAAATAGGGGAAGAACTCGGCGACGTGGGCCTCCGTGCCGGTGGGCCAGAGCCCGAAGGCGTCGTAGACCTCGCGAGAGACCGGGAGGGTATCGAGGATGGGCTTTCCTTCGGGGGCGTGGAGGCGGCGAAGGGCCTCGGGCAGCGCGTCCCGTCCCCCATGATGGAGGGCCAGCGCCCAGGTGAGGTGGTTGATGCCCACGGACAGGCAGTCGAGCGCGTCTGGGGACACCTGGAGGGCCTCCGCAAAGGGCCGGAGGGTCACCTTCCACTGCTCGCAGAGGCCGATCACGGTCAGGCCGGTCCCCCGGATCATGGAGCGGCAGACCGCGGACAGGGGGTTGGCCAGGTTGAGGACCACGGCCTCCGGGCAGAGGTCCGCGATGTCCCTGGCGATGGCCCCGGCGTGGGGGATCACCCGCAGGCCGCGCGCGAACCCGGCGGGGCCGACGGTCTGCGAGGTGGGCTGGTAGACGCCGTAGCGCTCGCCCACGGCCACGTCCCGCTCCCGCGCCCAGGGCTCCCCCACCGAGATGGAGTTCAGGACGAAGTCGCTGCCGGGCAGGAGGTCCCGCCGGTGGGGAGACCGCTCGACCCGGAGGTCCGCGCCCGTCTCGGAGACCATCCGCCCGGCGATGCGGGCCGAGAGGTCGAGGGCGTCGGGGTCCGTGTCCACGAGGCCCACGGCGCTCCCGGCGAAGGCGGGACAGCGGATCAGGTCCGCGACGACCCCGAACGTGAAGCGGGAGCCGGCGCCGATGAGGGTGAGCTTGATCCGGGGCAAAAGGCCTCCTCAGATTCCTAACCCGAACACCACGCCCGCCTGGAAGGCCACGTCCCGCACGACGAAGGCCCCGTTCCCGAAGGTGTAGAAGTACTTGACCTGCGCGAACAGGCCGGCCGTGCCGGGCAGCTTCACGTCCGCGCCGGCCACCAGGTCGAACAGGCCGTGGGAGTCGGAGGTCCCCCCGCCGGAGATCCGGCTGATCCCGCCCCCGGCGCCCCCGTAGGGCTTGACTAAGGGGAGGGGCAGCTTGAACATCAGGTTCCCCCCCATGTTGAACGTGGTCGCGCCGGACTTCCGGAAGACCTCGACGAACGGGCTGAGCGGGCCCAGCTCCACGGCGGCCATCCCGCCGGGGACGCCGTTGTTCCGGATGACGCCCGCCCCGAGCTTCACGGAGACCCCGACGATGGCGTGCGCGTCGCTGGACGCGAACAGCGTGACCCCGACCAGGGTCAGCAGAATGACGACGTATCGGACCATGATCTTTCTCCTTCTGTAGAGGGTTTTGGCCCTCCCTCTCAGAGAGTATACGAAGAAGGAGGAGGTGTGTCAAGGGAGAAGGACGCGACGCGGACCTTGCCTTGCGGGGCGATTGAGACTATATTCTTGCCTGGAAGGCCCGCCTTTGTGGCAGGTCAGAGATTGCAACGCCTGTGTCGCGGGATGCCCGATGAATCTGAGGGAACTGAAAAAACTCGTCATCCAGGGCGAGTCCGACCGGCTCGAATTCAAGCGATCCACAGGCCAGCGCACCGAGGCCGCGAAGACGGTCTGCGCCATGCTCAACGGCCTGGGCGGGTTTGTCCTGTTTGGGGTCACAGATCGCGGAGAGATTGTGGGCCAGCAGGTCTCCGGCAAGACGCTGGAGGAGGTCGCCAGCGAGCTTCGCCGGATTGAGCCTCCCGCCTTCCCGGATATCGAAACGGTCTCAATGAGGGGCGATCAGGCGGTGGTCCTGTTGCGGGTTCCTGGAGGAGGCGGCCCCTATACTTACGATGGCCGCGCCTATGTGCGGCATGGGCCTTCCACCCACCGGATGCCGCAGTCGCGGTATGAGCGGATGCTGTTGGAGCGGATGCACGCGGTCCACCGGTGGGAGAACCAGCCCGCTCGCGGGCTGGCGCTGAAGGATCTGGACAGGTCCGAGATCACCCGGACGGTGGATGAGGCGATCCGCCGGGAGCGCCTGGAGGAGCCGGGGACGCGAAACGCCACCGCCCTCCTAACGGGGTTGGGGCTGATTCAAGACGGACAGCTTTTGAACGCGGCGGTCGTTCTGTTCGGGAAGGCGGAGCGGCTGCTGCCGGGGTATACGCAGTGCCTTCTGAAGATGGCCCGGTTCCGGGGCGTGGACAAGACGGAGTTTATCGACAACCGCCAGGAACACGGCAACGCCTTTGACCTGTTCCAGCGGGCGCAGCGGTTCATCCGCGACCATTTGCCGGTGGCCGGGCGCATCCTGCCGAACGTGTTCGAGCGGGTGGACGATCCGCTCTATCCGCCCGCCGCGCTGCGCGAGGCCCTGGCGAACGCGATCTGTCACCGGGATTACAGCATCGGGGGCGGGACGATCAGCGTCGCCATTTACGACGACCGCCTGGAGATTTCCAGCACCGGCGTGCTGCCGTTCGATCTCACGCCGGAGGACCTGACGCGGCCCCATGCCTCGCGTCCCTGGAACCCGCTCATCGCACGCGCCTTCTATCGCCGGGGGATCATTGAAACGTGGGGACGCGGGACGCTTAAGATGCGGGAGATCACTGTGGCGGCAGGGCTGCCTCCACCCGAATTTGAATGTCAGCAGGGAGAGGTGATCGTGCGTTTTCGGCCGGCTGAGGGACGCATGATCGGTCCGCCGACCCCGCAAGTCGGCACCAAGTCGGCACCAAGTCGGCACCAAGTCGAAATTCTCGCCAAGTGCCTGAAGGAGCAGCCGCTTGTGGAGTTGATGGCGATTGTCGGCAGATCGGACCGCACCAAGTTCAGGCGCCAAGTACTCGGTCCCCTGCTGGCGGAGGGGTTACTGGAAATGACCATCCCCGATAAACCCCGGAGCAGCAGACAGCGATACCTGCTGACGGAAAAGGGAAGGGCGTGGTTAGAGGAACATGGGAAGATTCACCCTGAGGCCTGAATACGGAACTGCTGTTCAAATACGAGTTACGCACTGGCCCCTGAAGGTCCAGAAAAGGTCGGTTTAAATATGTGTTGTAGGGTGGATGGTGATCCTCCCGGCGATCTTCGGCCAAAGACTTCCTTGCTCTGTGAGATGGTAGCATGGCACGAGGAACCTTGTTGACAAGCCCAACTGATGAAGGTACATTCGGGATGCGCCAGTTCAAGGTTCGGCTGTGGCGGATGGGATATCCAGAAATATTCTGGATAATCACAACTTGGATTACGATGCAATAGGGGTTAATGTTGATAAGGTAGCCTCGAAAGTCAGATGAGATGCGTCATCCTGTTTCTGCCCACTGAATGGGGAAGGATGTTGACATGGACACACATTCAAGAACCAAACCTTTTTACGAAACCAAACATGGTCGGATGTACTGCGTGGACTCGCTGGAGTTCATGCGTACCGAAGTGGATGACGCCTCTGTTGACCTCATCGTGACCAGTCCTCCGTTCGGCTTGGTCCGTAAAAAAACCTATGGCAACGTCGATGCCGATAACTACCTGAACTGGTTCCATCCCTTCGGTCTCGAGTTCCACCGCATCCTACAGCCACACGGTTCCCTCGTCGTCGACATCGGTGGTGCGTGGAACCGCGGACAACCCACCCGGAGTCTCTACCATTTTGAACTGCTCATCATGCTATGCAAGGACCTCGGCTTCCACCTCGCCCAGGAAATTTTCTGGTGGAACCCCTCGAAACTGCCGACTCCTGCAGAATGGGTCACCGTCCGCAGAGTACGCGTCAAGGACGCTGTCAACTGTGTCTGGTGGCTGTCCAAGACTTCCTGGCCCAAGGCCAGCAATCGCCGTGTACTTGCTCCATATAGCGACTCGATGAAGAGCTTGCTTGCAAACGGGTATAAAGCGAAGAAGCGACCCAGCGGTCATGACATCAGCACCAAGTTCAACATCAACAACAACGCATCAATCCCTCCGAATCTGCTGGCCATCCCCAACACCGAAAGCAACTCGCATTACCTGCGTTACTGTAAGGAAAGGGGCCTACCACAACACCCGGCCCGGTTCCCGAGCGACGTACCCGAGTTCTTTATCCGTATGCTGACCGATCCGGGGGATCTGGTTTTCGATCCCTTTGCTGGAAGTTGCGTGACTGGGGAAGTCGCCGAACGACTGAAGCGAAGATGGATCTGCTGCGACAACGTGAAAGAATATCTCACCGGCGCCCTTGGCCGCTTCGAAAATGGAGAAGCAACGCTTTTCCCCGACCTGCCCGAAACTAAACCTGCAAAAGAAATCTTCTACAGAATCTGCCATCCTTCTGCCATGTGGAACCGTTTGGAAGACGATCCGCTATCCGAAGATGGAGGTCAGAACCGACGGCTCAGGTCGAAAGATAGGTGTTCCGAGCCGGACATTAAGGGCAGACCGGCGCCCCTCCATGAGGGACCGGCCACGTATCGCACGAGATTGAAACGACATATCAAGACAAAAGCGAAAGCATCCACCAAGCCCAAAAAACAAAACACGAGAGAGAAAACCTGACCCATGCCCGCAATCGATGCCCTCAAGCTTGTGAATGCTATCCTCGATGCCTTTCAGGACTCGGGGGCCTCCGGTATCCTCGTATCATCCCTTCGGCAACACCCCCGGAGGTTTATCGTCGAGATGGAAATCGGAGGAGTGGAAGCCTGGGTCTATGCGTGGACACTCACCCATGGCGGAAGGCCGAGTCTCCCCGATGAATATCGAATCCAGATGACGACCGTCTCCTCGCCACTGCCCCTCAATCCCAAAGGCTACACCCTATTGCTTGGATATGAACCGAACCTGAGAATGTTTGCAGGTTTTGACCTGATTCGTCATCGCACGTTCACCACGGGTTCTCCGTCCGTTCAAATCGACATCAAATGCATCCATAGAGCTTTGGAGGACGGTATTTCCTTCGATAGAAAGAGCAACCAGGAAATAGCCGTCGGCATTCGACCCGATCAGATGTTGAACTACATGGCCAATTCCGGAGACCTTCACCGTCTGGGCAAGAACGCCGCCATGTACAAACTTCTGTCCAAGGCATCGGCGCTTGAAGAGATCGCCGAGAAAGAGATCTCCAAACTTACCCCTAAACGTCAGAGAATTCTCTCCACCGTTAACCGATGGGCTCGATCAGCCTCCTTCCGCCGGCAAGTGCTCCATGCCTACGACAATAGATGCTCCATTACCCGGATGCAGATGCGTCTTGTCGACGCAGCCCACATCCTGCCGGTTCAGGCTGAAGAGGCTGCCGATGACGTGCGTAATGGCATAGCTCTGTCACCGACTTACCATCGGGCGTTTGACGGCGGATTGATTTACCTTGACGAAGACTATGTGATGAGAATTAATCTTGAACAGGAACGGCAACTCGAGGCCCTTAAACTGCATGGAGGGATAGAAGACTTCAAACACTTCTTGGACGAGCGGATCTATTTACCCCCGGATAAACAGCAATGGCCTGGCATTAGCATGATTCGAAAGGCCAATAGGTACCGGCGTATTTGTCAATAAAGAGCGGGAATTTCTTTGAAATGTCCACCCATCTCGTCACATCCGACTACCCATCCCTCCGCCAGGAGGTCGTCCGGCTGCTCCTGAGCGGCCGGCAGCGGGCGCAGCAGGCCGTGGAGCGGGAGAAGGCGCAGACCTACTGGGAGATCGGCCGGCTCCTGCACAGCCACGTCCTGGCGAACCGGGCGCGGGCGGACTACGGGGAGCAGGTCGTGGCGCGGTTGGCGGAGGACGTGAAGATCAACCAGAGGGTCCTCTATGAAATGCTGGAGTTCCACCGGGCCTTCCCAATTTTGCGCTCAAGCGCAAAATTGACCTGGACTCACTACCGGAGGCTGACCAGGATTTCGGCGAAGGCGGAACGGCGGTTCTACGCGCAGGAGGCGGCCAGGTCCGGCTGGACCGTCCGGGAGTTAGAGGAGCGGATCAAGGGAGATGCGTTTGGGCGAGGGGAGACGGAGACGGAGGCGGTCCCTGGCAAGACAGACGGCCCCCCGTTATCCCCGAAACGCGGACGGCTCTACACCTACCGCCTCCTCCAGCGGCCCACTCTTCACGAACGGTCGGGAGAGGTCCGGCTGGACCTCGGATTTGAGGTGCATCTGACCCAGGCGCTGGATGGGGCGTCTAAGCCCGGCGCCGTCGTGGAGTCGATTGGGGATGGGGACGGCTACCGGCTTCAGGTGAGCCGGGCGGGGCCGGGCCGGCTCTACACCTACCGCGCCGTCGTGGAAGAGGTGATCGACGGGGACACGCTCCGGGTCGAGATCGACTGCGGGTTCCAGGTCTGGGTGCGGCAGAAGCTCCGGCTGCGGGGGATCGACGCGCCGGAGATGCCGGGCGCGGCGGGAAGACGGGCGAAGGCGTTCGTGGAGCGGGCGCTGTCAGCGGTTCCATTCGTGGTGATGACCACGACGAGGCCGGACAAGTACGACCGCTACCTGTCGGACCTGTTCTACCTGCCCGGCGCGACCGACCCCCAGGCGGTCCTGCAAAATGGCCTGTTCCTGAACCAGCAGCTTCTGGATGAGGGGCTGGCGGTCCGGTTTCAGGCGTGAACGGAGAACGCATTACAGAAGGAGACCCTTCGCTACGCTCAGGGTGACCCCCAAAAAGGGAAAACTGAATGGCCCTGGCCGGAAAACGTCCCTCTTGACATCTCCCCCGTTTTTTATTACATTCTGGTGCAGTGGTGATTTGCGACATATTGCGGCCACTCTAAACAAGTCGCTAAAAAGTCAATCTGGTTGCTCCATCATCGCCGGCCCCGGAGGCCGGAGCCCTCAAGGGGGTTGAAGCCCAGCCTGCGCTTTTTGGTGCGGGCTTTTTTTGTGAGAGGCGATCAGCTCATGTCCGAAAAAATGTCAGCTATCCTCAAGAAGCGCCCCGAGCCGGGCGTCGTCATAGAGGACGTGGACATCCCGCGCATCGGCCACCACGACGTCCTGATCAAGGTCCGGACCACCTCGATCTGCGGCACGGACCTCCACATCTACTCCTGGGACCAGTGGTCCCAGAACCGCATCCGGCCCCCGCAGATCCTGGGCCACGAGTTCTGCGGCGACGTGGTGGAGGTCGGCAGCGCCGTGGAGTCCATCCGGGTGGGCGACTTCGTCTCCGCCGAGACCCACATCGTCTGCCACGTCTGCTTCCAGTGCCGCACCGGCCAGGCCCACGTCTGCCAGAACTGCAAGATCATCGGCGTGGACCGGGACGGCTCCTTCGCGGAGTACGTGGCCGTCCCCGAGCTGGCCGTCTGGAAGAACAGCCCGGCCCTCCGCCCCGACCTGGCCAGCGTCCAGGAGCCCCTCGGCAACGCCGTGCAGGCCACGCTCGTGGAGGACGTGGCCGGCAAGACCGTGGCCGTGCTCGGCTGCGGCCCCACCGGCCTGTTCGCCACCGGCGTCGCGAAGGCGTGCGGCGCCACGGCCGTCTTCGCCGCCGACGTCAACGACTACCGCCTGAGCCTGGCCCAGAAGATGGGCGCCGCGCAGACCTACAACCCCAGAACGGGCCGCCAGACCCTGTCCGACTGGATCGTGGAGGCCAACGAGGGCTACGGCGTGGACGTGGTCCTGGAGATGTCCGGCAGCCCCGACGCGACCCGCAGCGCCTTCCGCGCCGTGCGCAACGGCGGCCGGGTGACCCTGTTCGGCATCCCCTCCAAACCTGTCGAACTGGACGTGGCCGAGGGCATCATCTTCAAGGGCGTGACCATTTACGGCGTCACCGGCCGGAAGCTGTTCGACACCTGGTATCGCACCCGCTGGTTCCTGGAGTCCGGCCTCCTGGACATCTCCCCCGTCATCACGCACCGCCTGACCTTCGACCGGATCGACGAGGCGATGGGCCTCATGGCCGCCGGCCAGTGCGGCAAGATAGTACTAACACCGTGAAAAGGGAAAGGCCGAAACGGAGAAGGGAGAAACGGAGAACCGGGGAGATTTTTCCCCGTTTCCCCCTTCCCCGCTTCTCCCCTTCTGTTTCTTGAGGAGGCGTCATGGCTTACGAACGCTTCAGGGAACACCTGCTGCGCGAACTGAAGGGCATCTCGGAGGCCGGGCTGCGCAAGACCGAGCGGGAGATCACCTCCCCGCAGGGGCCCGTCGTCTCCACCCCATCCGGGGACATGCTCAACTTTTGCGCCAACAACTACCTCGGCCTGGCCAGCCACCCTGATATCGTCGCCGCCGCCGCCGAGGGACTCCGGACCCACGGCTTCGGCCTGGCCTCCGTCCGGTTCATCTGCGGGACCCAGGACATCCACCGCCGGCTCGAACGCCGCATCTCCGACTTTCTCGGCGCGGAGGACGCCATCCTCTACACCTCCTGCTTCGACGCCAATGCCGGCCTGTTCGAGACCCTTCTCGGCCCGGAGGACGCCGTCCTCAGCGACGCCCTGAACCACGCCAGCATCATCGACGGCGTCCGGCTCTGCAAGGCCGCCCGCCACGTCTACCGCCACGCCGACCTGGCCGACCTGGAGGAGAAGCTGAAGGCCGCGAAGGACGCCCGCTTCCGCCTGATCGCCACCGACGGCGTGTTCAGCATGCACGGCGACCTCGCCCCCCTCCCCGGCCTGCGCGACCTGGCCGACCGCCACGACGCCCTCCTGATGGTGGACGACTCCCACGCCACCGGCTTCTTCGGCCCCACCGGCCGGGGCACGCCGGAGCACTTCGGCGTCCGGGCCGACCTCCTGACCAGCACCCTCGGCAAGGCCCTGGGCGGCGCGTCCGGCGGGTTCACGGCGGGCCGCAGGGAGATCGTCGACCTCCTCCGCCAGCGGTCGCGCCCCTACCTCTTCTCCAACTCCGTCGCGCCCCCCATCGTCTGCGCGGCCCTGCGTGGCCTCGACCTCATCTCGGAGCGCCCGGACCTCCTCCGCCGGCTATCTGACAACACCCGTCGCTTCCGGACTGAGATGACCGCCCGCGGCTTCGCCATCCGGGAGGGCATCCACCCCATCGTCCCGATCATGCTCGGCGACGAGCGCCGGACCGTGGACATGGCCCGCGCCCTGAACGACCGGGGCATCTTCGTCGTCGGGTTCAGCTACCCCGTCGTGCCGAGGGGCGAGGCCCGCATCCGCGTCCAGATCTCCGCCGCCCACACCCCCGAACAGCTCGACCGGGCCATCGGGGCGTTCACCGAGGCCGGACGCGAACAGGGGTTGATTGGCTAGACCCCTCCCCCGGCCCCTCCCCGACGCGGGGAGGGGGGAAAAGCACCCCACCCCTACCCCTCCCCTACAAGAGGGGAGGGGGGAAAGACAAAAAGCAAAGCGGCGCGACGCCAGAAACCCCCACCACAGGATCCCAGCAGAAGCAACCCACCTGCCGGGGGCACAAATTTCGGTGCGACCCCTGAACGTCAAGGTTACGTCGCGCCAAGCCCCTCGCGGCGCTTGAGCGAGCGTCCTTCTTTTGTGCGACTTTTCTTGCCGCCCCACCTGTTGCTGCGCTCGCTCGCAACCCGCCCCGCTGAGCAAGAAAAGTCGCAAAACGAAAGGGGCTCCTGGAGCGGTGAGGGGAACTGCTTATCCCATCCGTCAACAGGAGCCTCTCGTGATCCGCATCGCCGTCGGCGACTTCAAACAAGAGACCAACTCCTTCTCCCCCGTCCCGGGCGACCGGCCCCACTTTGAGCAGAGCGGTTACCTCCTCCGGGGGGCCGAAATCCTGGACCAGCTCCGGGGGACCGCCTGCGAGATCGGCGGCGCCCTCCGGGTGACCGACCCCCGCCCGGACATCGAAGTCATCCCCCTCCTCGCCGCAGGCACCGGCGCCTCTGCAGGCCCCATGCGGCGCGCCCTGTTCGACGCCCTGCTCGGCGAGATGCTCGACAGACTGCGCGCCGCCGGCCCCCTGAACGGCGTCTACATGAGCACGCACGGGGCGATGGTGGCCGAGGGCCTCGACGACGCCACCGGCCAGGTCCTGCGGGCCATCCGCGACGCCGTCGGCCCGGCCCTGCCCGTGACCGCCTCCTGCGACCTCCACGCCAACGTCACCCCCCGGATGGCCAACGCCGTGGACGCCATCGTGGGCTACCAGACCTTCCCGCACGTGGACCTGGACCGGGCGGGAGGGCGCGCGATGGAGATCCTCCTTGCCACCGTCGCCGGCGCCGTCCGCCCCACGACCGCCCTCTGCCGCCTCCCGGCGGTCCTGCCCGGCGAGAACGGAGGGACCGTCGAAGGCCCCTTCTCGGAGGTCATGCGCGAAGTCCTCGCCCTCGAATCCGGGCCGGGCGTCCTCTCCGCCTCCGCCTTCTCGGTCCAGCCCTGGCTCGACCTGCCCGACGTGGGATGCAGCGTCCTGGTCGTGACCGACGGGGACGCGGCCCTGGCCCGGACCCACGCCGGGCGCATCGCCGACCTGTTCTGGGACCGTCGCCATCGCTTTGCCGTGACCCGGACCCCCCTCCGGGAGGCCCTCCGCCGCGCCCTCCAGAGCGACCGCCGCCCCTTTGTCCTGTCGGACGGCCCCGACGCCCCCTCCTCCGGCAGCACCGGCGACTCCACGGAGATCCTGAAGGCCCTGCTCGACACGAAGTTCAACAGGACGGCCCTCCTCAACGTCGTGGACGCGGACGTCGTCCAGCGCGCCATCCGCGCGGGGGTCGGCCGGACCCTCACCGTCTCCGTGGGGGGCAAACTCGCCCCCGCCTTCTTTTCGCCCGTCGAATTCACCGGGACCGTCAGAACCATCTCCGACGGCAGGTTCACGCACAGGGGGCCCGGCTACCGGGGGGTCGAGTTTCAGCGCGGACGCACCGTCGTGCTGCAGATCGGCCCCATTTCCCTGGTGGTCTCGGAGCAGCCCGCCCTCCAGTGGGACCCGGAGTTCTACCGGTCCCTGGGCCTGGAGCCGGCGGACGCCCAGCTCGTGGTCGCCAAGTCCCCCACGGGATTTCGCGCGGCCTATGCCCCCTTCGCCGCCGAGATCCTGATCCCCGACGTGCGGGGCATCGCCAGCCCGGACCTCCCCTCGCTCCCCTGGAGCCGGATCGGACGCCCGATCCACCCGCTGGACGCCCTGAAAGACTGGCGCACCCCGCCCATCGGAGGCGTGTATGTAAAGGATAAAAGATGAAGGATGAACGGCCCTCGCCCTCCCCCAACGCTGGCGAAAGACCCTTGGTGCCCCCTCCCTCTCCCGTCCGTACGGGAGAGGGAGGGGGTATGGGGGTAGGAGAGGGCCTAATTTCCATCTTGACAGATCGCCTCTGAGGCGCTATGATTAGAGGCTAAATATGCGATGTTCTGTGTTTTCGGCGTTGCTCGTCCCAGTCCTCTTGCTGGGCACGTCTGCGGGCGCAGGCGGCGACGACACCCCGTCCAAAGCCGTCAGCCCCCGGACCCTGCGCCTCGCCACGACCACCAGCACCGACGACTCCGGCCTGCTCAAGGCCATCCTGCCCGACTTTGAAAAGAGGTATCGCGCCAGGGTGGAGGTGGTGGCCGTCGGCACCGGCCAGGCCCTCCGGCTCGCCGCCAGCGGCGACGTGGACGTGGTCCTGGTCCACGCCCGTCAGAAGGAGGACCAGTTCGTCGCCGAAGGACACGGGGTCGGCAGGCAGGACGTGATGTACAACGACTTCATCCTCGTCGGCCCCCGGTCCGACCCTGCGGGCGCCTCCGGCGCGGCGACGGCGAAGGACGCCCTCGCGAAGATCGCGGCCCGCCGCGCCCCCTTTGTCTCGCGCGGCGACGACTCCGGCACGCACGCCAGGGAGCGGGAGATCTGGGCCTCCGCCGGGATCGCCCCCTCTGTCACCTCGAACTGGTATCTCTCCATCGGCCAGGGCATGGGCGAGACCCTGCTCTTTGCGAACGAAAAGGCCGCCTACACCCTCACCGACCGAGGGACGTGGCTGGCCCGGCGATCCGGCCTGCCCGAACTGAAGGGGATGGTGGGCGGCGAGAGCATCTCGGAGAACCGGGACAGTCAGCTCCTCAACCCCTACGGCGTCATCCCGGTCAACCCGGCCAGGCACCCCGGCGTCCGCCTCGACCTGGCCGCCCGGTTTGTGGAGTGGATCACCTCTGCGGAGGTCCAGCGGAGGATCGCCGACTTCGGAAAAGAGGAGTTCGGTCAGCCCCTGTTCTACCCGAACTCCGCCACGTGGAAGGCGGCGACTCAAGAGAGCGCAAAATGAGAGGCTTTTAGTTTTGAACTTTGAACCTTGAACTTTGAACTTTGAACTTTCCCATGCTCGACGCCCTTTTCTCCATCTGTCTCCTCTCCCTCTACGTCTCCGGCCTGGCGCTGCTGATCGCGACCGCCGTCGGGGTGCCCATAGGCGCGAGCCTGGCGCTCCGGCCCGTGCCCGGCCAGCGGCTCGTCGAGGGGGTGATCTACACCGGCATGGGCCTCCCGCCCGTGGTGGTGGGGCTGTTCGTCTACCTGCTGCTGTCCCGCAGCGGGCCCCTGGGCTGGCTGGGCTGGCTGTTCACCCCCGCGGCCATGGTCACCGCCCAGGTCGTGATCGCCCTGCCGCTGGTGACGGGCCTCACGATGACGGCGGTGCGCCACGTCAACCCGGACCTCCGCTCCCAGTTGCGCGCCCTCGGCGCCACCCCCCTCCAGGTGACCTGGGCGATGCTGCGCGAGGCGCGGTCGGGCGTGTTGGTGGCCGTCGCCGCCGCGTTTGGCGGGATCATCTCCGAGGTGGGCGCGGTGATGCCGGTGGGCGGAAACATCGAGGGCAGCACGCGCGTCCTCACCACGGCGATCGTGCTCGAGACCCGCAAGGGCAACTTTGAGCTCTCCCTCGCCCTGGGCGGGGCGCTGCTGGGGCTGGCCTTCTTCTCGAACCTTCTGTTGCTGTGTCTGCAGGGGCGCGTGAACCGGTGATCCTCTACCGGCTCGCAGGCGTGCGCAAGAGCTACGCCGGGAGAACGGTGCTGGACGTGGGCCACCTCGACGTCTCGTCCGGCGAGCTGCTCGCCATCCTCGGCCCGAGCGGCGCGGGAAAATCCACGCTGTTGCGGCTGCTGAACTTCCTCGAGGCCCCGGACGCCGGGACGATCCTCTTCGACGGGCAGCCCCTCCCGGACGGCCCGTCGCCCGCGCTTTGCCGGCGGGTGACGACGGTGTTTCAGAGGCCCGCGCTGCTCAACCGCTCCGTGCGGGACAACGTGGCCTATGGCATGCGCCTGCGCGGCGAGTCCCCCGACGGGCGCGTGGAGGACGCCCTGGCCCGGATGGACCTCACGGCCCTGGCCGGGGCCCCGGCGCATCGCCTGTCCGGGGGGGAGACCCAGCGCGTGGCCCTTGCCCGCGCCCTCGTCCTGCGCCCGGACGTGCTGCTGCTCGACGAGCCGACCGCCAACCTCGACCCTTACAACGTCGCGCTGATCGAGTCCATCGTGCGAGAGCAGAACGCCCGCCTCGGCGTCACCGTCGTGCTGGTCACGCACAACGTCTTCCAGGCCCGCCGCCTCGCCGGACGCGCGGGACTCCTGCTCAACGGAAAACTGATCGAGGTCGCCCCGGCAGCCGACTTCTTCGAACGCCCCAAAGACCCGAGGACAGCGGCGTTCGTGAGGGGAGAGATGATCTGCTGACTCCCCCTCCGCGCCCGGAACGCCGGAACTTTTTGGGCCTTTATCCGTCCGAAGAGTAGAGATTAAATAACTTTTCATAAATCTTGTGCATGGAACGACGTCGCCTGGCGCACAGGCCCTCACCCCGCCTCGCTGACGCTCGGCTTCCCCTCTCCCGTACACGGGAGAGGGGTGGTGACCGCAGTGAACCGGGGTGAGGGCCAGAGCCGCAGCGATTTTTTATCAGGCTCTCAATATAGCTCCCTGTCCAGGACCCCCTATGAACGACCTCTCCGAAGCCCCCCGGCTGCCCGGCTATGGCGCCTATCTCAAGCAATGGGTGCGCCTCCACCTTCGAAAGGCGTTCGTCTGGTCCCTGTCAGCGCACTTCCTGGTCTTTGCCGCCTTCGCCGTCTGGTGGCGCATTTCAGGAGGCGTGCGCGTGGAGGCCCGCCGCATCGCCCTCCGCGAGTGGCAGACCCCGCCCCAGCTCTTCCTGCGCAACGTCCCCATCATCCTGCAGGAAGGGGGCGGCGGCGGGCCGGGGTCGATGGAGTCCCCGCCCGGGCCGGGCAAGGGAGGGGCTGCGATCAAGACATCCCCCCTGGCCATCCCCGTCCCCGTGCCCGACGACGAGGTCTCCAACCCGGAGGCCACCATTGCCACCCAGGAGGAGGCCAAGCTGGCGGCCTTCGTGACCGATGAAAAGGCGGACACCTCCGGCGGAGGCGGGGGCGGAGGCGGAGGCGGAAGCGGCGGGGGGTTCGGAGGAGGCATCGGGACCGGCGTGGGGCCGGGAGAGGGGTTCGGCATGGCGGCCTTCCAGACGCGCCCCATCCCGGTGAAGCTCGTCATGCCCAGCATCCCCAAGTCGATGAGCAAGAAGGTGAGCGGCGTGAAGGTCCTGGTCCTGGTCGATGAGATGGGAATGGTGGTGGAGGACCGGGTGATCGAGTCCTCCGGTTTCGCGATGGTGGACAGCCTCGCCGTCGAGGCCGTCCGGCAGACCAGGTTCATCCCGGCCAAACAGAAGGGCAAGTCCATCAAGGCCTGGACCGACCTGGGCGTGACGTTCACCCGGTGACGGAAAAAAATCAGGGGCGGCCCTCACGGGTCGCCCCTGTGCGTTGCACGGCGTCTGACGCCCCCTATTTGATCCCCGCGTGGAAGTCGTGCCAGTCCTCCAGGGCGTTCAGCCGGACCGCGTCCTTCACCGCCCCGTCGTCCTTCCTCCCCGCGTGGGAGAGGATGTCCGCGCGGGTGGCGTCCCCGTGGTTGTAGCCTTGAATCGAGGCGTTCAGCCTCTCCACGGCGGCCCTGTCCAGCCTCCCGCCCTTCTGGGCCAGGACCCACTCCTCAAACTGCACGTACGTGGGGAACCTCTCCCGCAGGAACTTCAGCGTGGCCTCCCGGTCGAGCCCCAGTCCGTCCAGCACCATCTGATCGAACCCCTTGCCGCAGGCGTCGTGCCCCTCGGGCAGCAGCCCCTTCGCGTCCAGGAGCACCTTGCACCAGAGCCTCGGCAGGTGCAGCACCCCCAGCGGGCCTGCCACGCCGGAGCTGATCAGCGGAACGATCTTGCTGGCCATATCTCTCCTCCTTGTATCTAAAGGACAGCGGTGGATGACCTGCTCTTCCGTCAGTGCCGGACAAGATAAGGGGATTTGGGCCGCGTGTCAAGCCCATGTTTTCGCCAGAATCCCCCTCTCCCCCCTCTTCATCAGCACCCGCCGGACCTCCGCCTTCAACGGGTCCAGGTCCGAACTCTTGACCAGATAGGCGTCCACCGCGCGGCTTATGTAGCGGCCCAGCCCTCCGTAGGCCGAATAGATGATCACCGGCAGATCGAGGTTCAGCTCCGCCATCCAGTCCAGGGTCTCGACCCCATCCAGGCCGGGCATCAGCAGGTCGAGCACCACTAAGTCCGGCGGGTCTTCCCTCATTTGCCGGAGCGCCTCCCGTCCGTCGGAAACCAGGACCACGCAGTACCCCTCCTCCTCTAACTCCATCTGGTAGAGCCTGCGCTGGTTCAGGTCGTTCTCGACCACCAGAATGGTCTTCACGGCCCCTCCTGTCCCCTCCCGGATTTTTAACCATCCGCCCCTGGTTGACTGACAGATCTTTTCTCACGCAGCGTTTGGGATTTCAAAGGTAAAGCGGGGCTGGATGCGTTTTTGATGCTGTTTCCGG
>Ga0137796_10000251_pt1 | contig 34293 bp, 37 predicted proteins | sample OV2TP3_FD_97704 | JGI IMG/M metagenome (GOLD analysis project Ga0137796, IMG submission 97704) | reverse complement strand
CTGCCCGAGGTCAAGAAGGAGGATGTCAAGGTGGCGGTGCAGGATGACGTCCTCACGATCACGGGAGAGCGAAAGTCAGAGAAAGAGGAGAAAGGCAAGAAGTTCCATCGGGTCGAATGGGCATACGGCAGCTTTGCGCGCAGCTTCACCCTGCCGGAAGACGCCGACGCCGACAAGGTGACCGCCGAGTTCAAGGACGGTGTGCTCAAGGTCCATCTGCCGAAGTCCGAGAAGGCGAAGACCAAGAGCCACGAGATCAAGATCGGTTGAAAGACACCATGCGCATCCTGTTTGCGGTTGACGACTCCAAATCCGCCCGTATCGCGGCATCCGCGCTGTCGCGGTTCGCGCCGCCGGATCACCTGCGCCTACTGCATGTGGTGGATGTCGCGCGCTACCAGCACCCCTCCATGCCGCCGATCGTTCCTCCCGCTTACTACGTGAGGCTGCAGAATCTGTTGGTCCGCGCGGGCCAACTCTTGTTGAACGAAATCAAGGCCGGCCTGCCGTTCGAGTTCAAACATATCGAGATGTCGGTAGAGGTCGGCCGCCCTGTTGATACGATCTTGGACGCCGTCGCGAAGCACAATCCCGATCTTCTCGTGTTGGGGTCGCGCGGGCTGGACACCTTGCAGGAATGGTTCGTCGGCGGCGTCTCCTACAAGGTGGCAAGCCGGGCGGCGTGTCCGGTGCTGTTGGTCAAGAGACCGGTCGAGAAACTCGCCAAGGTTTTGCTGGCCTATGACGGGTCGGACGAAGCGGACCGTGCGGCCGACTTCTTGGACCGGGGGATGTTCCAAGACAAAGTGGGGCTGACCATCGCGACGGTCTGGCCTGCGCAGCCCGCGGCCATGCAAGAGCCCGGCGCCGGCGCCGAGCAATTCATGAAGACGGTCAAGGCGGCGGCGGCCGAACTCGTGGAGAAGGTGCAGCGTCAGCTCCCGGCCGATCGGTTCGTTAAGACCGCTGAGGTCTTTGAGGGGGATCCGGGTGAGACCATCACGCGGTTAGCCAAGGACCGCGCGATGGATCTGGTGGTGATGGGATCGCGCGGCCTATCAGGGGTCAAGCGAGCCTTCCTGGGGAGTGTCTCGCATATGGTGATCCACAAGGCGCCGTGCGCGGTTCTGATTGTGAAAGGTCGAGACTGACGCCTTCTTCCCCATTTGCTATAGTGTCCTCTGTTGCAGAACTCCTCCGTTGGGTTTATTAATCTAAACACAAACTTCAAGTACACTAATATAAGTCATTAACAAGTAAATTAATTGTATATGCACTCTGAGGCATTAATTATGGCATTCTCCTTGCTCACTTTCGGTTAAAAAGGGGAGAGCGTAGAATGGCAAAACAGTCGCAGGGCTTCATTAGATTAGAGGAAACTCTTCATCGGAAATCGCGACGATCTTGGTCCCGATAGATTTCTCCCCTTGTTCGATTGCGGCCTAACGCATGGCCCTGTCGGTGGCGCGACGGTACGAGGCCGAGCTGCTCTTATTACATGTGGTGGATACGCGGACGCTCGCCGCCGTTGAGCGGCTTGGGGTCGCGGTTGCAACGGGCCAGGTCAAGGCTAACCGGCGCCGCGTTCGGCTCTCCTTCAGAGGGCTGATGGAGTCCGAAAGAGGGGTGAACAGTCGTCGGGTGATTCTGGAGGGGGCTCCCTTCATGGAAATCATGCGGATGGCTCGAACCGAGAAGGTGGACCTCATCGTGATCGGAGCGTACGGAGGGCGGACAGATGAGATGGAGAAGATCTTTTTCGGGAGCACGGCGGAGAAGGTTGTACGTGCGGCGCCGTGTCCGGTCCTGTGCGTACCGCTCAACGTAGACAGGGCGAAAGGGGGATACCATGGCGACACCAAATGAAAAGAACCTGAAGGGCAAAGAGGAAAAAGAGGAAGAAGGAGCGTTTGAGCGGCGGCACACCTGCCTGATCTGCGGCAAGCCGGGGCCCGAAACGATTTGCGAGCACTGCAAAATTACCGTGCAGGCGGAGGCCCTGGCCGAGAAGCGGAAGATTGAGAAAGGGCAGCCATGACCATGCTGGAAGACGGTCGTATCCTGCTTGCCACCGATTTCTCGGTGCCCGCCCAGCGGGCGTACGCCTACGCCGCGAGGCTGGTCTCGGCCCTCGGCGCTCGCTTGGTGATTGTGAATGTGCTGGCGGTCCCGCCCGGCCTGGACCCGGGATTTCCGGTCAACAGCATTTACCTGAAGCAACTCCAAGATGAATCGAAGTTTGAGCTGGGGCGACTGGTCCGCGTCGCGGAAGAGAACGGCCTTCGGCCGGAGCTTCGGCAGGTCCCCGGAGATCCCGCGGCCCTCATTTCGGAAGTTGCTGGGGAGGTGAAGGCCGCGCTGATCGTCATGGGTACCCATGGACGCACCGGCTTGGACAGGTTGCTCCTCGGGAGTACGGCGGAGAAGGTGGTGCGAGAGGCGCCGTGTCCCGTCCTTACGGTGCGCGTGACGGAGTCTGACGAGCAGGAGCCTGTGCCGGCGCGAGTGAAATGGCATCGTCTGCTCGTTCCGATAGATTTCTCGGAGTGCGCTCAGGAAGCCTTCGAGTTTGCCGCCATGCTTGCCGGGAAGCTTGGCGTGGGCATTCGCCTCGTTCATGCCATGGAAGCGGTGGCCTACCCACTGGATTTCAAATTGATGCATGTGAGTGACGAGAAGGCCCTGCAGGCGCGTGTCCGTGAACGACTGCACGAACTTGTGTCTGTTTTGAAGGACAACGGAATCGCAGCCGAGAGCGTGTGCAAAGTAGGTGTGCCGGCCGAGGTGATCCTTGCTCAAATCAAGGATCGCCCTGCCGAGGGGACCGAGCTTGGGGATGTGATCGTGATGGGGACGCATGGTCGCCGTGGCTTGGGCCATCTGGCGCTCGGCAGCGTCGCTGAATATGTTGTGAGAAGCGCGGCCTGTCCGGTTTTGACGGTGAAGAGTCCCAAGTACCAGCTTGCCCGCGTCGCCAAGTTAGGAGGAGAGGTCGAAGATGCCAAGCAGAAAGGCTAAGACGACGAGCAGAAAGGCTAAGAGGAAGGCGGTCAAGTCTCCCAAACCGGCGGTCAACCCGGAACATGTGGCCCGGTTGGCGTATGAGTTATACATCCGTCGTGGCTGCGAGCATGGGCGGGATCTGGATGACTGGCTGGTAGCGGAGCGGCTCCTGCTTGCAGAGGAAAAGCGGGGAAAGGGCAAGCGGGTCGCGGATGAACGTGTGCGCTTAGAAGACAGGTTTTCGAGCAGGTGAATGAGGATGCCGGCGGCATCGGCTTCGGGCATGTGAGATGGCGCTCTCATGGACATTGACCGACTGTCCGAGGCAGAAGTCTTCAAGGAGTTAAACACCTCGCCCACCGGACTCTCGCGGGAGGAAGCCCACCGGCGTCTCCTGCAGCATGGGCCCAACAGTCTCCAGGAGGTCAAGGGACCTCCCCTTACCAGGCGGTTTCTCCGACAGTTCACGCACTTCCTGGCTCTTCTCCTCTGGGTCGCGGCCGGCTTGTCTTTCCTGGCCGAGGCCCTTCAGCCCGGACAAGGCATGGCCACGCTGGGGTGGGTGATCCTTGGCGTGATCCTGATCAACGCCGTCTTTGCCTTCATTCAGGAATACAAGGCCGAGCGGGCCGTGCAGGCTTTGCGCCGTCTCCTCCCATCCACGGCTTGGGTGGCCCGATCGGGGCATACGCAGCAGGTGTCTCGCCGGGAATTGGTTCCGGGCGATATCCTCCTGCTTGAAGAGGGTGAACAAGTCTCGGCTGACGCGCGTCTCATCGAAGCGGTGCACATGCGGGTGGACAATGCCCCGTTGACCGGCGAGGCCCATCCGAAGTCCCGACGGGCCGACCCGGTGACGGACCCGGCCGCTGTGGACCCCTTGGGGGCGCCCAACCTGGTCTTTGCCGGCACCACCGTTCTCTCGGGGCGCGGCCGGGCGGTCGTCTATGCGACCGGGGAGCGGACTGAATTTGGAAAGATCGCCCGCCTGGCAATCACGGCAGAACCCGGCCTGAGTCCTCTCCAACGTGAAATCGTCAAGGTCACGCATGTCGTGGCTCTGCTCTCGGCAATCATGGGCATGATCTTCTTCGTGATCGGTATCACCTCCGGGATGGGCTTATGGGTCAGTTCCATCTTCGGGATCGGGATCATCGTCGCCAATGTCCCGGAAGGGCTCCTGCCGACGGTCACGCTCGCGCTCGCGATGGGCAGTCAGCGGATGGCCCGTCGCAAGGCGCTCATCAAACAGTTGACGTCCGTCGAGACCCTGGGCTGCACCACCGTGATCTGCACCGACAAGACCGGAACTCTGACCGAGAACCGAATGCGGGTGGACCGTCTCTATGTAGATGGCGCGCCGGTTGAAGTCGTGGAAGGTCGTTTGCTCGTGCATGGGAAAGAGCCCAGCCCGTTCGACCGTGAACACTGGGGACCGTTGTTTCAGGCCGTCACTCTCTGCAACAATGCCAAGCGCGTGCGGCGCAGCGATTCAGGTCGGATCGGCGTCACGGGAGATCCCACGGAGGTCGCTCTCCTTGAATTCGCCGATCAATATGGCTTGGTGGATGGGGAGCGTTTCCCCCGGATGGGCGAACTGCCCTTCGACGCCGACCGCAAGCGCATGACCACGTTGCACTGGGTGAGTGGCAGGATGGTGGCGTACATCAAAGGCGCGCCGGAATTTCTCCTCCCGCTCTGCAACCAGACCAGGGTTCACGGGAATGACTTGCCGATGACCCCGAGCGAGCGGGCGACGATCCTGGCCCAGAGCCGCGCGTTTGCGCAGCAGGCCTTTCGGGTGTTGGCTGTGGCCACGCGGGACATTGAGACCGGCATCGCGCAGGATCTGGACGCCGACAAGGTGGAGCGGAACCCGACCTTCCTCGGCCTCGTGGCCATGATGGACCCGCCTCACCGTGAAGTCCCTGAGGCGGTGATGCGCTGCCGGCAGGCCGGCGTCCGGGTCATCATGATCACCGGCGACCACCCCTTGACGGCTTGGGCAGTAGCCCGAAAGATCGGGCTTGTGCCTCCTGAATCGAAGGAATCGCCGGACGCGTCGGTGATTGAAGGAACACAACTGGATGCGCTGAGCGACGATGAGCTGCGACAAGTTCTGAGTCGTTCCCTTCTTAAAAATCCCCCCTCACCCTTTCCCTCTCCCTCCAGGGGAGAGGGAATAATTTTTCCCTCCCCCTTGAGGGGGGAGGGTGAGGGTGGGGGTGCCTCCGATACGGTCTTCGCCCGGATGGGCCCTCGCCACAAGATGCGCATCGTGTCGCTTTTGAAGGCGATGGGCGAAGTGGTGGCGGTTACGGGAGATGGAGTCAACGATGCCCCCGCGATCCAGAAAGCGGATATCGGTATTGCCATGGGAGTGGCCGGGACTGACGTTGCGAAGGGCACGGCTGATATGATCCTGCTGGACGACAACTTCGCCACGATCGTCAACGCGATCGAAGAGGGCCGCGCGGTGTACGCCAACATCCGCAAGTTCGTGACCTATGTGCTGTCCAGCAATGTTCCTGAGATCGTGCCGTACCTGGGCTACGGGCTCTTCTCGATCCCGTTGCCGTTGACGGTGCCTCAAATCTTGGCGGTGGATCTGGGAACCGACATGGTCCCGGCACTGGCTTTGGGCGCTGAAAAGCCTCATCCCGGCATCATGAAAATTCCGCCGCGCCCGCGGTCCGAACGGCTCCTGAGCCTGCCGCTCCTTCTGCGGGCTTACGCGTTCCTCGGTCTGATCGAGGCCGGACTGGCCATGGCCGCCTTTTTCTGGTTCTTACGAGCGCACGGCTGGACCTGGGGTGTGCCGCTTGATTGGAGCGATCCGCTCTATCGGCAGGCCACGACCATCACGTTTGCCGCCATCGTCATCGCCCAGGTGGCCAACGTCTTCGCCTGCCGATCCGAACGGGTCTCGACCTTCCGCCTCGGGTTTTTCAGCAATCCGTTCATTCTCTGGGGTATCGTTGTGGAGCTTGTCTTGCTTGCGCTGATCGTGTACACGCCTTTCGGCAACCTGGTCTTCGGCACCGGATCGCTGCCGCTGTGGGCGTGGCCGCCGCTGATCCTGGGCGCCGCCGGGTTGCTCTTTGCCGACGAGATTCGGAAAATGGTAGGAGCGGAAAGAGAAAAGGTGATATCACATGTTTAAGAACCGCGCGGATGCGGGCCGACAACTAGCGGCGGCCCTCACGGCCTATGCGGATATCCCTGGCGGGTTGGTCGTCGCGCTCCCTCGTGGGGGAGTGGTGGTCGGGTACGAAGTCAGCAGGGCGCTGCGCCTTCCGTTGGAGGTGTTCATCGTCCGCAAGATCGGCTATCCCGGCAACCCGGAATGCGCGTATGCGGCCGTCGGCGAGACCGGGATACTGCACGTGACGGAGGAAGGCCGCGGGTTTCGTTCACTGCCTCCCGGTTACCTCGACGAGTGCCTCGCGGAGCAGAAGGAGGAAATCCGGCGCCGGAAGCTCCTCTACCGAGGAGGCCAGCCATTTCCGCCGCTCGCCGGCCGGCCGGTCCTGTTGGTGGATGACGGCCTTGCGACCGGCGCCACGTTCGAGGCGGCCGTGCAAGCCTTGCACGATCTGAAGCCGAAACGTCTGGTCGGGGCCGTGCCGGTCGCGCCGCCTGAGACGGCCGAGCGGCTCCGGGCGCAACTGGACGAGTTGGTGGTCCTCGAGGTGCCGCCCTTCTTCATGGCGGTGGGACAAGCTTTTGCCGATTTCCAGCAAGTGGATGATGCGGAGGTCCTGCGACTTCTCAACCGGCCTTGTCCATGATGGCCTTGAGGTCGGCGCCGGCGATCAGCTCTTTTTCAAGAAGCAGCTTGGCTCCCTCCAATCAGCACTCCCACCTCTCATGCCACGGCCTGGGAAGGAAACGTACACGGTGGAGGTCCCGATGAAAGTCTTCTGCGCGGTGGACGGGTCGAAGCATTCGCAGTGGGTACTGGAAGCGTTGCAGCGTTGGAGTTTCCCGCAAGGCTCCGGGCTCGTGCTCCTGCATGTGGTGGACACCGCCAAGTTTCGGTCCCTGAGCGGGTTGGGCAGTGCGGCGCAGGATGCGAAGAAGCGGGCGCAGACCATGGCGAAGGAGATCGGCCGGGGGTTGCTCGACCGCATGAAAGCGGTGCTTCGACCAAATTGGAGCGTGGTGGAGAGCCGGATCATCCGAGGGCACCCGGCCGACGCGATCGTCCGGACGGCGGTCCGGCAAAAGGCTGATCTAATCGTGATGGGTTCGAGAGGCCTCACGGATGTCCGTGCCTTTCTTCTGGGCAGCGTGTCGCGCAAGGTTGTGATGCATGCCGAATGCCCCGTCCTGCTGATCAAAAAGCGGGTTCCCGTGCTCAGACGGGTCGTTGTGGGCGTGGATGGGTCCAAGGACGCGTGGGCCGGCGTCGAGTACCTTCTTCAGATGCCCGTGCCGGAAGCGGCCCAGATCACGGTTGTGTCGGTCGTGCAGCCGCTCCCGATTGACACCAGCCAAGAGGCGCTCACCTTGTCGGCGTTCCTGGAGCAGTTGCGGACCCCCTTACTCAAGAAGGCCCAATCCGTTGCGAAACGGGCGGCCGAGCACATTCAGAAAGCCGGTTTCGAGGTCAAGAGCGCCGTCGTGCACGGCCATCCGAGTCACGAGATCGTGAAAATTGCCGAGGCCGAGCGGGCCGATCTGGTCGTCGTCGGCTCCCGCGGGCTAACCGGAACGACCCGATTCCTCATGGGCAGTGTCTCGGACGGCGTCATCAAGTACGCACCCTGCGCGGTGCTGGTCTTCAGGCGGTAGGGTGCGGGGACGGCGTTACAGGACGCAATCGTGGTAACTTTTGCAGGGGATCCCGTGTCACAAAGAGAGAGTAGCGCGTTTGATCCTGCAAGTTGAGGGCCGCTTGACTTTCGGGAGAGACTCGAGGGATTACTTCGTAGTCACATTTCGGTTTGGAGGGCGATAGGCCCAGGAAAGCCAACGTGGTGCGCATCGGCAATTCTCGCGGCATCCGCATTCCCAAGACGGTTCTGGAGCACTGCCGTCTGACGGACGCCGTGGAGCTGGATGTCCAGGACGACCATCTGGTGATCCGCCCCCTCGTCAAGCCCAGGAAGGGCTGGGACGAGGCTTTCCGCCGGATGCACCAGCATGGGGATGATGCGCTCTTGGATCGGGAGTCGCTGCTTTGAACCGTGGACAAAATGCGGTTGGTGAAGCGGCTCGGCACCGTCAATAAACCCACCGCCGACAAAGTCCTGGCGATCCTGGGCGAGCTGTTCGCTCCGTAACGAGGAGACCTGTCTCATTCCCTCGCCCCTTGAGGGAGAGGGCAGGGTGAGGGGTGCAGAGCGGGTCCTGGCGCCGAGCAGCCCCGCCGAGCGGCGCCTTTCGGCGTCGCAGCCCCGCAGACTCGCCTGTAGGCGCTCTGGCTCGTCGGGGCGCCCTGCTCGGCGCCACCCGCTTAACTTGACAGGTCCCGCAGTGTGGCCTAGCCTTGACCTGCAATGATCCCGCCGCGCAAAAAGGAGACGTGAGATGACTCTCTGTCCCATTGCCCTGGCAGTCGGCTGCAAGAAATGTCCGGCATTCGCGGTCTGCCCCCTGAAAGGCGTCATCGGCGATTACAAGAAGCCGGAAGACACGCCAACGAGGCAGCAAGCCGACAAGGGGAGATAATAAGTCTCTTCAGTCGCTTCTGGTCCAGCTTCAGGTAGAGGCGTTTGTCCTGGGTGACGGTGACGAGGCCCGGCTTGGCGCCGTCACCCGCAGAGAAGTGCCACCCGCTTTGTTTTTTCCAGCAATGAGTGCTATAGTAGTGCATATGAAACGCGCCAAGTTCATGGCCGTCGCGCTGGCGGCGGTGTACTTCCTGCTGTCGTTCAATGCGTACGCCTGCCTGATCCCGCTGTATGGAGGGATTGAGGTGACAAGGGGCAGCGATTGCGCGACGCCGAAGGAACAGCCGGCCCGTCAGCACTGTGACGCGTTCAAGGCCCTGGGCGTCCAGGGCATGTCCTCAGTCCAACCGCTTCCCGATTCTAACTTTCAGGGGGTCTTGAGCGATCTGCCGTCAATCCCGATGCTCGCTTCAGTCGTGTCGCTTCACTTGGATTTCTCAGGCAGTCCGCCCTTCCCCGGACGCGATCCACTCTCTCTGACCTCGATCCTCCGCATCTGATCCTCCGCACAAGCTGACGTTGGGGATTCCTCACCCCCTCCCATCCCTCCCCCCTCGAGGGGGAGGGTGAGGGTGGGGGGCCGTCTTTTATTCTTCGGAGGTCAGCGCCATGTGTGTAGGTCATCGTGCGTTCATCAGCAGTGCGGCGTTTGCGATAGGGCTTTGGGGCGGAGCTATGTCCTCTCAAGCTGCGTCATCGGCGGATAAGCTTCCCGTTGAAGTCGCGGTCGCCGAGGCCGTCAAACAAAATCCTGAGATCGAGGTAGCTCGGCAGCGGTGGAGGGCGGCCAAGGAGCGGGCCCCGCAGGCGGCCGCGCTGGACGATCCGGAATTCAAGATCGAGTTGTTCAATTACCCCAATCGGCTCTACCCCGACGCCTCGGCCAATACGATCTTCGGCCTGTCGCAGCGCTTTCCTTATCCCGGCAAGCTGGGTCTCAAAGAAAACTTGGCGATCAAAGAGGCCGAAATGGCTGCCTCCCTGCTCCGCGCCAAGGAGCGGGAGATCGCCGCGCAGGTCAAGGCCGCCTACTACGAACTGTACCTGGCCCACAAGGCGATCGAGGTGCATCACCGGCAGATCGCTCTCCTGAAAGAGTTCTTCGAGATCGCCAACGCGCGGTTTCGGGCCGGGAAGGGGGCGCAGGTGGACGTGCTGAAATCCACGGTGGAGCTTTCGAAGCTCTCCAATGAACTCCCGGTCCTGGAGCAGCAACTGGAAACCGCCAGGGCCAAGCTCAATCTCTTCTTGGGTCGCGCGCCTCAGTCCCCGCTTGGAGAGCCCATCGAGCCGGTTGGTCCGCGAGGGAGAGAGCCGTTGGAGAATCTCGAGCAAAGGGCGATCCAGCACCGCCCGGAGCTACAGGCTTTGGACCTCGAGATCGCCAGGAGCCAAACGGCCACCGCGCTGGCGCAAAAGCAGTTGTATCCGGATTTCAACGTGAGCTTTGAACGCTTTCAGAACTTTGATGCGCGGGATGGCTTTGGAGGTTCGATTGCCATGAGCCTCCCCTTTTCTTTCTGGACCAAGCCCAAGTATGACGCGGGCGTCCGCGAGGCGGCGGCCAATCAGGACTCGGCGAAAGCGGCATTCCAGGCTCTCAAGAACCAAATCCTGTTCGAGGTGAAGGATCTTTTGGCGAAGATCGAAGCGGCGGAGAAGCTGATCGCGCTCTACAAGACCACCGTGCTGCCCCAGGCGCAGCAGACGCTGGAGTCCGCCCGGATCGGTTACCAAACGGGCAAGGCGGAATTTCTGACTTTGCTTGATGCCGAGCGGGCGATCAAGGACTTCCAGCTCGACTATTACCGTGCCCTGACGGGGTTTGAACAGCGGATGGCCGAACTGGAACGGGCGGTCGGGGTTGACTTGATAGAAGGTCGGTAGGGGCGGCTCGCGAACCGCCCTACGATCATGGAGGAGGAACGATCCATGAAGAACGAAACACGATGGAAAAGCATACTGGCAGGCGTGGCCGTAGCCGGCGTGATTGCCGGCGTCATCGCTGGATTCTTTACGGCCCACATGATGATGGGTGACATGGCCGGTATGACCACGGGAAAAGGGGATATGAAGGGAATGGAAGGCATGAAAGGCACGCCGTCCATGGAAGGGATGGAAAGTAGGGGTGGTCCGCGAACCGCCCCTACTGGCGCCGTCGCCATTCCGGCTGTCACGCGGCAGTTGATCGGGGTCCGAAGCGCGCGGGCCGGATACGCCGAGTTGGAGGAGGAGATCCGGACGGTCGGCACCGTGGAGTATGACGAGCGCGGGCTCACGCAGGTCAACCTGAGGGTCTCCGGCTGGGTCCAGGAGGTCTTCGTCAATTCGATCGGCAGGCCGGTGCAAAAAGGGGAACCGCTCTTCACCCTGTACTCGCCGGACCTCCTGGCCACGCAGGATGAATACCTTGTGGCCTTGAAGACGCAGGCGCAACTAGCCGCCAGCCCACTGATTGATGCGAAGGACAACGCGGTCGCTCTCGTGGCCAGCGCGCGGGAACGGCTCCGACTCTGGGGTCTGTCTGAGGAGCAGATTGTCGCGCTGGAGCGTCGCGGGAAGGCCGAGGCGGTCCTCACCGTGTATGCTCCCTCGACTGGGATCGTCCTCAAGCGCGAGGCCCTGCCGGAGAAGTACGTGGAACCGAATACGACCCTCTATGAATTGGCGGACCTGTCCACGGTCTGGCTCCATGCCGACATCTACGAGTCCGAGGTGGCGGCTGTGAAGCTCAACCAACCGGCCTCGGTGACGTTCGCGGCCTATCCGGGGGAAACTTTTCGGGCCAAGGTGTCCTACATCTACCCATCGTTGAATGCCGAGGCCCGCACGGTGCGGGTGCGGCTGGAATTGCCGAATCCGAGGTTGAAGTTGAAGCCGGGCATGTATGGGACGGTCACGTTGCGCACCGACGCGGCAAGGCGCTTGATCGTCCCCAAGGAAGCGGTGCTGGATACCGGCCTGCGCCAACTCGTGTTTCTGGATCGGGGAGAGGGTGTCTATCTGCCCTATCCGGTCAAGCTGGGCCGGCGGAGCCAGGATCGAGTGGAAGTGGTGGAGGGCATCAAAGAAGGGGATCGAATCGTGACCTCAGCCAACTTCCTGTTGGACGCGGAGAGCAAATTGGCTTCGGCCGGCGGTATGCAGGCCATGATGGGACAGATCGGCATGGCCGACTGGCAGATGCGCGGCGCGCGCGAGGCCAAGATGGAAGGGATGGAAGGAATGAAAGGCATGGAGGGCATGAAAAAGCCCGTCTCTGAGACGCGTCAGGTATCGGGCTACTCGCTCACGTTTACGACGGTGCCGGAAAAACCAAAGGCCGGAGAAACCCTGCTCAAACTCAAGGTGACCGATCCGGCAGGTTATGAGGTGACCAACGCCCAAGTAGTGTTCACGTACACGATGCCGATGCCGGGGATGACCGAGTCGAAAGCGAAAGCCATCCATACCAAAGACGGTATTTACGAAGGCAAGGCGATGCTCGGCATGGGCGGCACATGGGTGGTAACGGCCACCGTGACGATGCAGGGGCTCTCGCCCTTTTCCGAAAAGTTTCAGTTCGCCGTCGCCAGCGGAGGCATGTAGTCCAATGGTCACCAGACTCATCGAAGGGAGCGCCCGGAACCCGGTCTTAGTGTTCCTGGGCGTGTTGTTGCTGGCTGCCTGGGGCGTGTGGGCGGTGTTTGAAGTCCCGCTGGATGCCATCCCGGACCTGTCGGATGTTCAGGTGATCATCTACACCGAGTGGCCGGGTCGAAGCCCCACGTTGATCGAGGATCAGGTCACGTATCCGATCGTGACGTCCCTCCTTGCGGGCCCGAACGTCAAACGGGTGCGCGGCGTGTCGGAATACGGCGTCTCCTACGTGTACGTGATCTTCCAAGACCGAACGGACCTCTACTGGGCGCGGAGTCGCGTGCTGGAGTACATGCAGAAGCTGGCCGGCAAGCTCCCTGCCGGCGTCGCGCCGGTCCTGGGGCCGGACGCGACCGGCGTTGGGTGGGTCTATCAATATGCCTTGGTGGACGAGTCCGGGGCGCACGATCTGGCGCAGCTCCGGAGCTTCCAGGATTGGTACCTGCGCTACCAACTGGAGAGCGTCCCCGGAGTGGCGGAGGTAGCGGCGGTCGGCGGGTTCGTCAAACAGTATCAGATCGAGGTGGACCCAAACACGCTGGCCGCCTATCGGCTGCCGATCAAGACCGTGATCGAGGCGGTGCGCAACAGCAATGCCGAGGTGAGCGGCCGCGTCCTGGAGATGACCGGGACCGAGTATGTCGTCCGGGGGCGCGGCTACCTGCGCTCGACCGAAGACATCGAACTGGTCCCCGTCGGCACGGATCAACGAGGCACGCCCATCCTGATCCGGGACGTCGCACGCGTGCAGGTAGGGCCGGACCAGCGCCGGGGCATCGCCGAGTTGGACGGCAAGGGTCAGGCCGTCGGGGGCATCGTCATCATGCGGGCCGGGGAAAACGCGCTGGCCGTGATCGAGCGGGTGAAAGCTCGCCTGGATGAGGTCAAGCGCACGTTGCCGCAAGGCGTGAGCATTGTGCCTACGTATGACCGGTCGGACCTCATCCTCCGTGCCATTGCCGTGCTCCGCGAAAAGCTGGTGGAGGAAAGCATCATCGTGAGCCTGGTGGCGGTGCTGTTCCTCTTTCACCTGCGAAGCGCGCTGGTGGCTATCATTATCCTGCCGGTGGCGGTTCTCCTGGCCTTCATCCCGATGGCCTACTTGAAGGTCACCTCCAACATCATGTCCCTCGGCGGGATCGCGATCGCGATCGGCGCCATGGTGGATGCGGCGATCGTCATGGTCGAGAACGCCCACAAGCGGCTGGAGCAGAATCCCCCCGGGAAAGAGGCGCGTCCCAGCGCGCCTGGGGCGGGCGGGTGTGAAAGCGACCGCACCGAGACCATCATCGCCGCTGCGAAGGAGGTCGGCCGTCCGTTGTTCTTCTCCCTGCTGGTGATCGCGGTGTCGTTCCTGCCCATCTTTGCCCTGGAGGCCCAGGAAGGGCGCCTCTTCACGCCGCTGGCCTACACCAAGACCTTTGCCATGCTCTTCGCGACGGCGCTCTCGGTCACGCTGGCGCCGGTGCTGATGGTGAGCCTGATCCGAGGCCGCATCCGGGCCGAGACGCGGAATCCGCTGAACTGGTTGCTGCTCACGCTCTACCGTCCCATCCTGTCGGGCGCGCTCCGCGTCCGCTGGTTCACGCTGGCGCTCGCGGTGGCCGCGCTGGGACTCACGGTGCCGGTGTTCACGAGGCTCGGCGGCGAGTTCATGCCGCCCCTTAATGAAGGCACGATCCTCTACATGCCGACTACCGTGCCGGGGCTCTCGATCACCGAGGCCGTCAAGGTCCTGCAGGTTCAGGACCGGCTGCTCACGACCTTCCCGGAAGTGGAGCGGGTCTTCGGGAAGATGGGCAAGGCGCCGACCGCGACCGACCCGGCCTTCACCGGCATGGCCGAGATCACGGTCTCGCTCAAGCCGGAGACCCAATGGCGGGCGGGCATGACGTGGGACCGCCTGCTCGACGAAATGGACGCGAAGCTGAGGATTCCGGGCTTTCCGAACATCTGGTGGATGCCGATTCAGACCCGGACCGAGATGATTACGACGGGCGTGCGCAGCCCCGTCGGGATCAAAGTTCTCGGGCCGGATGTCCTGCGCATTGAGGAAATCGGGAAGCAGATCGAACAGGTGCTGGCCACTGTGCCCGGAACTCAGAGCGCATTTGCCGAACGGCTGAACGAAGGGTATTACCTTGATCTCATCGTGAACCGGCGCGAGGCCGCCCGCTATGGCCTGACGGTGGGGGATGTCCAGACGGTGATCACGTCGGCCATCGGCGGCGAGACCGTGACGACCACGGTCGAGGGGCGCGAGCGGTATCCGGTCAACGTCCGCTATAAGCGAGAACTGCGCGACGATCCGGAGCGGATGAAGCGAGTCCTGATCGCCACTCCAAGCGGTGCCCAGATTCCCCTTGGGCAGGTAGCGGAGATTGTCGTGACAAAGGGCCCTCCTTCGATCTCCGATGAGAGCGGCGCTCTGAGCGGACTGGTATCGGTGTCAGTTGGGGGGCGGGACCTGCGCGGCTATGTCGAGGATGCGCAGCGAGCGGTTCGCCAACGGGTGACACTCCCGCCTGGCTACTCGTTGCAGTGGACGGGGCAGTACGAACACCTGGTCCGGGCCGAGGAGCGGCTCAAGTTGGTGATGCCCGTGACTCTCGGCCTCATTCTCTTGTTGCTATATCTCAATTTCCGATCGCTGGCAAAGTCTCTCATAGTGTTACTGTCCGTCCCCTTCGCCGCGATCGGGGCGATCTTGTATCTCGACTATCTCGGCTACAACCTGAGTGTGGCGGTCTGGGTCGGGATCATCGCGCTGGCCGGCGTCGCGGCCGAGACCGGCGTTGTCATGCTGGTCTATCTCGACGAGGCTTATGAGCGGCGCGTGCGCGAGGGCCGGATGGTGAATGCTCAAGACCTGCGCGAGGCGATTCTGGAAGGTGCGGCCCAACGAGTCCGGCCCGTGATGATGACGGTGGCCGCGATCATAGGTGGCTTGCTGCCGATCATGTGGACGACCGGGACCGGCGCCGATGTGATGAAGCGCATCGCCGCGCCCATGATCGGCGGCATGGTCAGCACGACCGTGCTCACCCTGCTGGTGATCCCGGTGCTCTACGCGATGTGGCGCGCAAGGGCGGTAAGGCGGTTGCAATTGGTCCCTTCGGGCCAGCCGATGGAGAAAGGAAGTTGATCGGCTGTAGAAAGGGGGTGAACTCGCATGATGAAGACAATCATGTTTGTAACCATTGCATTGGTGATGGGTTCTCTAGCTGTGGCTCAGATGATGCCGGACAGCATGATGAGCGGAGGCATGATGGGTAGTGGCATGATGAGTGGAGACAAAGCGAAGTCATCTGAGCAGCGAGAAAGCCATTGCGTTCAGATGATGAAGGAGATGTCTGAGATGATGAAGCAGATGTCCGAGATGAAGGCACACATGTCTCAGATGATGGAAGGCGGAATGATGGGAGGCATGATGGGACCTAAGAAGAAAGGAGATAGAGAGCAGTCAGAAAAGTCTAGATAAGGAAGGGCTGACGGGGTGGTGGCCAACACATAAAAATCCTCTTGAACTTTACGAAATGGGAGGGTTTACCCTGGCCTCACAGGGAGATTCGTGTGAACGAAGGGCATTGTCAAGATTGTATCTCTTGTTTACGCCTCAATGGCGGCGAAGCCCGCCTTGTCGAGCACCTCACGAAGCCGTGATTCCTGCACCTTCGAAGGCTCATACTGGACGTAGACATGCTTTTGCGACACCTTGGACTTGACTTCCTGGACGCCTGACAATGCCTTGAGTGCCGTGCTGATCTTCTCGGCACAGCCCTCGCAGACCATGTTCGGGATCAGGAATTCCCGCTCCGCGAGCAGTCCATGCTCGGCCATATCCTCATGCTCCAGCTTCATCCATCGAATGCGGAGTGTGTTCAGGAGGATGGCGAAGATACTGACCACCATGAACAGGATGGCGAATAGCGGGGTCACAAAGCCCATGGCTGCAAAGATCACCCCGACGATGTTAAACAGCACGGCGACCACGACGTTGCCCGTCAACGTGCGGTAACTGGCCTTCCCCAAGGTCAGGGCGTTGAGCACATCATCGAGCCGGTCTCCCACCAGGATCACGCCGGCGGATTCAATCGCGACATCGGTCCCCGCTCCGATCGCGATCCCCACATCAGCCTGGGCCAGGGCGGGAGCATCGTTTATGCCGTCGCCGACCATTGCAACCTTCCGACCCTCTCGCTGAAGCGCTTCGATGGCCGCCACCTTGTCGGTTGGCAACAATTCCGCGCGGACTTCGTCGACGCCCAGCGTTTTGCCAATGACTTCGGCCACCCGCCGCGCGTCTCCCGTCAGCATGACCGTCTTCAGGCCGCGATCTCGGAGCTTTTCCATCAGCCGCTTGGTGCCACGGCGCGGCGTATCCTGAAGAGCCAGGAGGCCAATGGCTGTGCCTCCTCGCGCGACCACCACGACCGTCTTCCCCTCGGCACTGAGCCGGTCAATGTTCGCGCGAACCTCATCAGTCAGGCGGACGCCTCGCTCTTCGATAAACGAGGGTTTGCCGGCGACAATCTCCGCTCCTTGCAAGCGTCCCGAGACCCCCTTGCCAGGCGAAGCTCGAAATTCTTCCATCGCCATCTTCTGGGCCCCTTCGCGTTGGGTAAAGAAGCTGATGGCTTGGCCCAGCGGATGCTCTGAAGCGGCTTCGACCGCCCCTGCCACAGTTAATAGGTCCTTCCGATCTGTGGCGATGGGAACCAGGTCCGTGACCGTCGGACGGCCATAGGTGAGCGTCCCGGTCTTGTCAAACACAACGGTATTGACCGTCGAGAGCTCGTGAAATACTTCACTAGCCTTCACCAGGAGACCAATCGCGATGCCCTTACCACCGGCAATGGCGGCGAGCATCGGGGTCGTGATCCCAAGGGCACAGGGGTAGCCCATGATAATGGTCGTGAGCAGGGCCAGCGTGGCCTGCGTGTAGTTTCCTGTGGCGAGCGCCCAGCCGGTGAAAGCCAGCCCCGCGATTATGAAGACGACCGGCCCGTAGTAGTTCATCAGCCGATCCGCGAGCAGCTCGATTGGGGGCTTCCGCTCGGCGATCTGCGTCATGAGCCGCACGATCTGGCTCAGAAAGCTGTCCTGGCCGACCTTGGTGACCCGCACCTTGAGCACACCATCCAAATTGAGCGTGCCCCCGATCACCGTGGCCCCGACTCCCTTTGTGGCAGGGACGGATTCTCCCGTGAAGCTGGACTGGTCGACGCTGGCGACGCCCTCGATCACTTCGCCATCAAGAGGAAGGCGCTCTCCCGGACGCACCTCCACAACTTCCCCGACCGCAACCTCTCTCGTGAGAACGTCGACGAAGTGGCCTCCGCGGACCACCCGGGCATGCGGAGGTTGCAGCAAGAGCAGGCGGCGTACAGCCTCGGAAGCCTTCTTCCGGGTATCGAGCTTAAAGTAGCCGAAGAAAAGGTGGAGCGCCATCAACCAGGAAGCGACGGGAAGAAAATTCGGCCAATGTGAATCAACCAGCGACAGTGCCCCAATGATGAACGAACCCCAGGCTGCTGTGGACAGAAGCACATTCGCGTTGATGACGCGCTGCCGGACGGCTAGGAGCGTTTTGCGCAAGATGGGAAACCCGACCCAGAGCAAGACAAAAGCCGCGACCGCCAAGCTGAAGAAGGCCCGGGGTTCCGCGGGGAGTCCGAACAGATTTAGTGGATCGACGAGGAGATCGATCACAGCGAGGATCATCCCAATGATTCCCCGCTGCTTAATGAGCGTGAAGATCGCCTCGTCCGTCGCGTACTGCTGCACCTCGGTCGCCGACACGTTATAGCCCAGCTTCTCGACAGCCGCCGTAAGCTCGGCCCGACTGATCCGGGCTGTATCCGCTTCCACCAAGACAATCCCATGGACGAGATTGACCAACACACTTTTGACACCGGCATAGCGCTTGAGCGCCTTTTCCAAGGTCATAGTGCAAAAGGAGCACATCATTCCCGAGACTTTCATTTGGATCGTTTCAAACGTTTCCGTAGCCATGATTTCCTCCAATACTCTTTACATCCCGAGTCTGATGCCGACCATCACAGCAGCAAGTCCTGTACTGGCCCACGTAATGATTCGGCTCAGTCGGTTTCCCTGGTGCTTAACTGCGATCAGATAATGCGCTCGACCCAGGAGCCCTGCGGCAAGGATAGCCAGATAGGGGAATAGGGCCGCTTCAAGCCGAGTCAGGACTCCAAGAGATAGCCCCGTGATACCGACGAGAGAGAGTGCTGCTGGCGTGAGGCAGCACCAGGGAACCGTGACTCCAGCCCCCAAAAGACTCCATGTCCGTTCTTTCATGCTGAACTCCTTACTTCGCAAACTTGAAGATCACATCCATGAGTTCATTGTAGATCTCATCACCGGCCTTAGAGCGGATCGCTTCTGTAGCGCAGTTCTCCAGGTAGTTACGCATCATCAATTTGGTCAGACCCCGGAGCGCCTCCTGGGCCGAGGCCAGTTGCGTGAGAACCTCGACACACGGGCGGCCTTCCTCGACCATCTTGTTGAGGCCTTTGATCTGGCCCTCAATGCGGTTCAGGCGAACTGTCGCCTCCACCTTCCGCTCTTCGCTGATGATCTGGGTCTTTTCTCCCAAGAACGGGACTTTCCTCATAGCGCGCCTCCTCTCATATGGGTGTACCCTGTACCCCTATAATATAGCCATAGGGGGTATGCCTGTCAAGAGGTTTTCCAGACATCGTGTGCCTGGTCAGGCTGCTATCGTAGGCAGGACAAGGCCTAACCATCCTCACGCTGCTGGTGATCCCGGTCCTCTATGCCATGTGGCGGTGGAGGAAGTGAAGCGGAGGCTGCTCCAGAAATAACCCTCCTTAATTCTTGACAACGCTTAGCGCAGTCGGTTGACATCTCCCTTATTCTGGTGGTAATACGATCTTTCAAGTTCGTAATACTCACCGGGAGCTCACCATGAAAAAGACTGTCCGGTTCGCGGTGTCCTTGGATGACCGTCTGCTGGAGGACTTTGACCGGGTACTGGTTGCCAAGAAGTACGCGACGCGGTCCGAAGCCGTGCGGGATCTCATCCGCGACCATCTGGTGGGGGAGGACTGGGACGCAAAGCGCGAGGCGGTGGGGACGATCACGATCGTATTTGACCATCATGTCCACGACCTCACCGAGAAGCTCACCAGCATCCAGCATGACTTTCACAAGCTGATCCTTTCCACCATGCACGTGCATCTCGACCACGACCATTGCCTCGAGGTGCTGGTGGTGAAAGGCAAGGGCCGCGAGGTCCGGACCGTCGCGGACAGCCTGATCAGCGCGAAGGGAGTCAAGCACGGCAAGCTCACGATGACGACCACAGGCAGGGAGCTCGCGTGAGGTATGCGGGCTTGGCCCTGGCTGGACTGGTGTTCATCAGCCAATCCGCCTGGGGCCACGAGCCGCCGCCGGAAGCCGAAGAGCTTGAACCCGTGGTGGTGACCGGGGAGCGCCCCGTCGCCGCGTCGTCCCAACTCTTGATCCCCGACAAAGATTTCGAAGTGCGGCCCCAGGGGCGGCCGGCTGATCTGGTCCGCCTCGCGCCCGGCCTGTTCATCGGCCAGCACGCGGGGGGCGGGAAGGCCGAGCAGTACCTGCTCCGCGGGTTCGACGCGGACCACGGCACGGACGTGGGCCTGTTCTGGGACGATATGCCGATCAATCTCAGAAGCCACGCGCACGGACAGGGCTATGCCGACACCCACTTCGTGATCCCCGAGACGATCAAGCAGCTCGACGTGCGCAAGGGGCCGTACCATGTCGAGTACGGGGACTTTGCGATGGCGGGCACGGTAAACTTCGTGACCCGGGAGATTGCGGACGAGAACGTGATCGAAGCTGCTGGTGGGCGGTTCGACACGGGACGTTTCCTGACGATGCTCTCGCCGACGCGCACGGGCATGCAGAGCCTGATCGCCCTCGAAAGCTACTTTACCGACGGGCCGTTCCTCAATACGCAGAACTTCCGCCGCTTCAACGGGCTGGCCAAGCTGACGATGAATCCCACCCCGCGGTCAGAACTCGCGCTGGCGGTGACCCATTACAGTGGCGCGTGGAACGCGTCGGGGCAGATCCCGCTGCGCGAAGTGCTGGCGGAACGCCTCGACCGGTTCGGCTCGATCGATCCTTCGGAGGGCGGCACCACCAAGCGCACCGTCGGCAATCTGAAGTATCACTGGGATATCACCTCTCAAAGCACGTTCTTCGCCTGCGCGTACCTCCAGCACTACAAGCTCAACCTGTTTTCGGACTTCACATTCTTTGCGAACGATCCTGTGGACGGCGATGGAATTGAACAGGACGACGACCGGTACGTGTACGGGGGCGAGATCGCCTACCAGTACGGCGGACGCGCCGCTGGCATGGACGGTTCGGCGAAGATCGGGCTGCAAACCCGCATTGATGATGGCCGTGTCCGGCTGGGCGCCCAACGGCAACGTGTCAGCACAGGCACAACGACCGACGTGGACCTTCTTGAGGCGTCCTACTCGCCCTACCTCAAGCTCGACCTCCAACCGCTCAAGTGGCTCAGATTCGTCGGCGGAGTCCGTGGCGATTATTTTCACTACGATGTGCGGGACAGACTGAATCCGCCGGGTCCTGGCGCGGTAACCGGGAAGGTGGATGACGCGCGTCCCAGCTTGAAGGGCAACCTGATCTTGGGACCGTGGGCCGACACCCATTTCTTCCTGAACGCCGGCTCGGGGTTTCACAGCAACGACGCGCGGGCAGTTATCATGAACCCGGCCGCGCAAACGCTGCCCAAGGTGAGCGGCTATGAACTCGGCATGCGGACGAAGGCTGTTCCCCGGCTCGATTTGCGCGCGTCGCTGTGGCTTCTGGACCTGACTAGCGAGCTTGTCTTTGTCGGCGACGAGGGCATGACCCAGGCGCGTGGGGCCACCCGGCGATATGGGAGCGAAGTCAGCGCGCGGCTGACGCTCAGCGACCGGCTCCTGCTCGTGAGCGACTGGACGCTGACCCATGCGGAGTTCCGTGGAACCGGCGAGGCCGTGCCGATAGCGCCGGAATTGACGGTCCGAACCGATCTGATCGCCCGGCTGCCCGGAGGGCTGGAGTCGAATCTGGAGATGCGCTATCTGGGCGACCGCCCGGCCGTCGAGGACCGGAGCGCCACCGCGAAGGGCTATACGGTCTTCGATTGGACGACCCGCTACCGGTACAAACAGGTCGCCGCGTTCGTGAGCATCGAGAACCTCTTCGACGCGCAGTGGCGCGAGGCGCAGTTTTTCTTCGCATCGCAGTTGCGCACCGAAGCCGCGCCCGTCGACGACATCCACTTCACCCCCGGCGTGCCCCGCACGTTCTTGCTCGGCATGACCTACTATTTTTGACGGTGATGCGTGATCGAAACGCTGACCGATAAACGGCGATGTGGCGCTGGCGAGTGGTGAAGAAGTTGGCATAGTCTGAAAATTCCTCTTGAACCTTACCCTAGCGGGAGGCTTTATCCTGGCGACAGAAGGGAGGTTATATGAGCACGGGAATGCTGACGATCCGTGCACTGGCGACGGAGACAGGGGTGTCTTCCAAAGCCCTGCGGTACTGGGAGAGCCGCGGACTGCTGCCCAAGCCGGGGAGAACTCACACTGGCTACAGAGTCTATCCGGCCGATGTAGTCCAGAAAGTCCAATTCATCCGGAAAGCCAAGAGCATCGGGTTCACCTTGTCGGAAATCCGATCGCTCATTGGGATCGCCAAGGAGAAGAGAACACCCTGCGAGGGAGTGTACGCGTGGGTCAGTCGGAAATTAGTGGCCCTGGACCAGCAGATCGCCCTCTTGACAAAGCTCCGTGCCGAACTTCAGCAGCATCAGCGACGGTGGCGGGGTCGGCTCCCATGTCCGCCGTTGAGTCCGAATGAGATCTGCTGTCTGATCGAGGAACTACCCTCTCTTACTTGTGAGCCGGGAAGGAGGTGAGCCGTATGCATAGATTTCTGGCTGTCTTGCCTGTCTCAGTAGTGGCCGTGCTGCTAAAAGCATGGCCCGCCTTGGCGAAATATTGCGATGGGTGCCCACCGTGCCCATTCTGTCCCTGACACCCAGGGCCAGGCGCCCAGTTGGACGCCTGGCCCTCCATGTGCTGTGAGCGCCCGGGAGGTGGTCGTCAGCGGAGTGATCTCGTCCACGGCGCACATGACGAGTCATTCCGGCGCTCTACGCGAGAGTCTGGCATGGTCGCACAAGGCTGTGAAGCCGTCATGGAGGGGGCGGCCCAATGAGTGCGGCCTAAGCCCGGACGATTCACGAATACCTACTGCGGCGGCCGATCCTCTCGCCCGGCGCGCCTCTTCTCCTTCGGCCTCCTCAACGTACCGCAAAGGGTACGCCTGCGTTGTCCTCAGTTGCGAGGAGCCCCGGCGGGTTTCGGTCTCGACCGCCTCGCTACGGTATCCCTGAATAGTCCGGGCTGAATGATGACCGTCGCGGCGATCATCGGCGGTCTGCTGCCGATCATGTGGACGACCGGCACGGGCGCCGATGTGATGAAGCGCATCGCCGCGCCGATGATCGGCGGCATGGTCAGTGCAACGATCCTCACCCTGTTGGTGATCCCGGTGCTGTATGCGATGTGGCGGGTGCGGGAAGTGAACCGTCGCCGGACCTGAGAGTACCCTTACTGCGTACGCGAGCAGGCTGGCGTATGATGATGTTCGGTGAGGAGGTGACCTATGGCGACGCTAGATCAGCTTATGCAGATCAAAGGAGTGGTGGCAGCAGGCGAATTCACGCCGACCGGCGAACTGGTGGACTTCAGGTCGGCCATGTCGATGCCGCAGGACCAGGCAGGCATGACCGCCCAGTTCTGCAACACCGTCAGCATCATGTTCACTACCCTGGCCAAAGCATACACGCACATGTACACGAACATGAGCTGGTTGCCCCCGAAGTTCTGGGCGTATGGCGGCGGCGATATGGCCGTGTGTGTGGGAGGGACGAAAGGGGTCTTCGTGGAGATCGCCAAGGCCTATTTCAATCAGCTCTTCAAGGTGCTCGCCGACTGATCAGATCTGATGCGGCGCCTGCCCGACCGTATCCGACCCGGCGTGCGGGTGCTGTTCGTCGGCATCAATACCGGCCTCCGTTCCGCCGCGATCGGCCATCACTTCGCCGGCTACTCGAACCGCTTCTGGAAACTCCTCTGTGACTCGGGGCTTGTGCCGCCCCCGCTGACCTGCGAGGACGATGTGCGCCTGCCGAGTGGGGCTACGACCTCACGAATCTGGTTGCGCGGCCCAGCGCCGGCATGGACGAACTGGGGCCCGGCGAATTTCGGGCCGGCCGTCGCCGGCTCCTCGCCAAGATCAGACGGGTTCGTCCGGAAGTGGCGGCGCTCGTCGGCGTGACGGTCTATCGATCGCTGTTTTCGTCTAGAGGGAAGGTCCGGCTTGGCCTGCAACGAGAAAGGCTGGCCGGGGTACGGGTCTTCGTGCTCCCGAACCCCAGCGGCCGCAACGCGAATTACTCCTATCAGCAGATGCTTGCCGCGTACCGAGCCTTAGGAAGTTACCTGAGGAAGGCACCAACTCGCTCCCCCTGAGCCCCACGCTCCTCTCACCCTGACACCTTTTTCCCACCTCAAAATATCTCTTGACGCGGTACCCTAGTACAGGGTGTAGGTTCCCTGAGAAAGGGGATGCAATGGCCTCAGGACTCACCATCGGTCGGTTGGCCAGGGCGGTCGGCGTCAACCTTCAAACGGTCAGGTTCTACGAACGGCTGCATCTGCTGGCGCCGACGGCCCGGACGCCGTCCGGATATCGGATGTATGGAGAGGAAGCTGTTCGGCGGCTGAGGTTTATCAAGAACGCCCAAGCATTGGGGTTCACATTGCGGGAAATCCTCGAATTGCTGAATTTGCGGGTCAGTTCCACAGCGCGCTGCGGTGACGTGCAAAGGAAAGCCCAGGCGAAGTTGGCTCAAGTGGAGGCCAAAGTCCATGACTTGGAGGCGCTTGCCTGGGCGCTCAAGGACTTGGTCCGTGCCTGCCGGGCAGGTCAGCCCACCGATCGTTGCCCGATTTTAAAGAGCTTGGAGGAGAAAAGGAGGTTGGACGATGGTAACCGTAAAGCGAAGCGTTGAAGTCTTCACGGCCGGCTGTCCGATTTGTGAAGGGACCGTCAACTTGGTCAGGTCGCTCGCTTGTCCAAACTGCGAGGTGCAGGTCTACGACCTTCGGGAAGGCTGCGCCACGAACGAGTGTCGGGAGAAGGCCACGCGGTATGGGATCACCGCCGTGCCGGCCGTGGCGCTTGACGGCGTCCTGCTGGATTGCTGCCGTCGAGGGCCGATTGATGCTGCCGCGCTTCGGGCGGCCGGGATAGGCCAGGCCTAATAGGGAAGCTATGATAGGCCCCACGGCCACCGAGGTGGCCACTCAACTTTTAACCGAGGCGACGACCACCCTGGGGTGGAAATCGAGTCGCGCAATGCTCGCGCCCCAAGAAGAGGCGGTGCTGCGGTATGTCATGATCCAATATCCCCTGCGAGGCCGTTCCCCGAGCCGCGAGGAAATCGGGGTTGCGCTCAGTATCGGCAATCCTGACGAAGTGCAAGCGACCTTAGGGCGGCTTGAGAAAGCGGATCTCCTCTGCCTGGACCCTGAAAGCCGAGAGGTCTGTTGCGCCTACCCATTCTCCACGGAGCCCACCAAACATGTGGTGAGATTCCTCGACTGGCCTGATGCGAAGCCGGTCTATGCCCTCTGCGCCGTGGATGCGCTGGGCGTCCCTTTTATGTTCCATCGCGATGTCTCCGTGGCATCCTCGTGCCCACACTGCGCCAGACCCATCACGATCAAGGTGCGCAATGGGGTGATTGTGGATCGGACTCCGGCTGAGACAGTGGTCTGGCGGGGAACCGCATGCAGTGAGCACGCGGCCACCTCTCTTTGCCCCGCGGTCAATTTCTTCTGCTCGTGGGATCACGCCGCCATCTGGCGGCAGGGCCACCCACACCTGACAGGCTCCATTCTTGATCTGGGAGAGGTCCTATACCTGGGCAAGGGCCTCTTTGAGGATCACCTGGTATCTAGCTCTGGTTCTCAAACGCCGACGGATGCGGCAACGCTCACCTCCGCCGGTGGACTGGTGGCCGCTCTCCTGGCCTCGATCTGCTGCGTAGGTCCGCTAGTGTTCGCGGCTCTAGGGGTGGGCATTGGGGCCGCTGGATTCCTGGCTGGCACTGCCGGCTTCCTCAAGGCGCTCTTGCCGTATCGTCCAGTCTTCATCGGCCTGACTGTGCTGTTGCTCGGGATCAGCTTCTACTTGGCCTACCGTAAACACGGTGTTACATGTGCGCCGGGCTCGCGCTGTGCCCCAAGCAATTCTCTTTGGAAACCGCGGGCGCTTCTGTGGATCGTGGCTGGTATCGCGCTCGCGTTGATCCTGGCCCCCTACTGGTTAGGCCTTTGACGTGTCTGTCTTGAGAGGCGCGGCGCCGACGAAAGGAAGCGTGGAGATGATTGGAAAGAACTTTCTCAGAAGTGTCCTCGTAATCAGCTCTTTATGTTGGGCGGCTTTCTCGGCGCCCGTCACGGCACAGACTACGTCTCCCGCCGGTGAGTCTCCCGCAGAGACAATCACGCTGAAGATCGACGGGTGGACTTGCAGGAGTTGTGAGAAGGACATCCGTCGCTCCTTGCTCGCGGTGCTGGGAGTGAGGGCTGCGGAGGTGAGCTATGCGCGCGGCGGCGCGATCGTGACCACCGAAGCTGGCCGAGTCAGTCACGATCAGCTTGTGAAAGCGGTAGAGAGCGCCAGCAGCCTGCTCTCCACCTACCACGCCACCGTGGTTCCGAACGGAACGCTCCCGGATGAAGCGCAGAGCGGAGATGGAATCGGGTCCTGGTTCAAGAAGCTTTTCGAATAGTCAAAAAAAAGGAGACACGTGATGACTGGAACGAACACGCATGAGGCGACGCTGTTTTCAGAGTTGCGGCGCCTGAGCCCGAAGGTCACTGGAGGCTTGGTACGCATGCGCCAGGAGGCGTATCGGGACGCCACGGTCGCCGCGAAATACAAGCTCCTGACAGCGATGGCGATCTCGATCGCGATTCGCTGCGAACCGTGCATCCGCGCCTACGTGAAGATGGCGCACGAAAAGGGCATCACGCAGGAGGAACTCATCGAGTTCCTGGAAGTCGCGATGACGATGCAGGGGTGCCCCGGCGAGGAATGGGCGCTCAAAGCCTATGCGGCCTTCAAGGAGTGTGCGCAAGGCGCGGAGCCGACGGCCGGCAGGACCTGTTGTACGCATCAAACCCCATGAGGAGGGAGCAGACCATGAAACGCACATGGGTCATCGGTGTGCTGCTCGTCATCGCCGTCGTGGTTCTGTGGACCCCGTCGTCGGCGGCTCAACAGGCCTCCACCTCGCGCATCCTGATTCATATGAAGACCTCGCTCGCCGAAGAAGACGCCCAGATCTGTGCGGTGCCCAATGTCGTGTGGGCAGCGGTCAAGGCCGGGCACAAGGTCACGATCCTGGAAGGCGCGGTTCGACCATCCTCACCCTGCTGGTAATCCCCGTGCTGTACGCGATGTGGCGGGGGCGGCAGATAAAAAGGCCAGTGTAGGGGCGAGCTTCGTCCCCGCCCTTCTTGCTAAGAAGCGGGTGCGGCAATCCTTGCGCAGAACGCTTCGACGGTCTTGCGGAAGACAAAGAGAGTCGTGTCCTTGGGGGACGCGGCGATGGCGGAATCGGCGGCGTTCTGGACTGCCTGGGGCGTGACACCGAAGCGGCGGGCCACATAGTCCGCGTCTTCCAAGTCCAGGTCGGTCCCGCGCCGCAGCTTCGCGATGACGAAGTCGGCGGGATGCAAGAGCCGTAAGCGCAGGCCAGGTTGATCGAACCAGACCGAAGCCCGGTCGCGGTAGCCAGGCGGCATGGCGATCACAGACCACCCGGACATATTTTCGCCCAAGTCGGCCGGCACCCGGCGTTTTTGCAGAAATTCGACGAGTGGGTCGAGGTCGCCGGCTAGTTCACCGTCCACGTCCTGGGTAGTGCGATCCTTATAGCCGTAGGCTTGTAGAGCGAGGCCGCCAACCAGCAGGAGGTTCACAGGTTTGCCGGTTTCTCGAACGTAGTCGGCGAGCAACGAAGTGAGGCGCTCAGTGGTGATCGGCGGCAAAGCGAAGGGCCTCGGCGAAGGTCCGGTAATCGCGGAAATCCACCGGATCGTGGTTGGGTGGAAGGGGATCGCGGGTGAGCACCGAATCAATCAGGGCCCGGTAGGTCGTGTGCCACCGGCAGGCCTTGGCGAACGCCGCTTGAACCTCGGGACGGTCCCGCCAAGGGGTCAGATCGAGCCGGTCGTTGAACAGGATTTCGAGCCAGAGCAGCCGGACCGCGCGCGGGTCATGGAGCGCGTCTTCGACGGATGAAATCCCGGTGTAGGCCGGAAGGATTCTCAGAGCCGGCGCCGCAATGGTCTCTCGGGTGATCATGGCCGGTGAGTGTACGGGATCAAGGCCAGCGCTGCAAGCTACTTCCCTTGCGGCAGGAATTACCGCTGCTTCTTATAGTTGACCACCTTGGTCACGCGCCTCTTCTTCGAAAAGATGACCTCCACGGTCGTCCCATCTTCATAAGTATAGAGCCACAGCGTATCGGTTGACTGGGACGGCTTCCCCATCAATCGGCGGACTTCTTCCTTGGTCATGCGGAGCGTGATTAAGCGGTACCTTTGGGAAGGGCCCTGGGGTTCTTCCGACGACCGCAACGCTGAGCCGCGATCAGCCGCCTGAGTAGGCGCAGGTCCGAAGAAAGAGAACCAGAGCGCAATGATAACGATAAGGGCCATTCGCTTCTCTCTTTTCTATTCGTGAACTCTTCTTCATCCAGCCTAGACGTGACTCCTTGCCGTGTCAACACAACGGGGAACCTGCGCTGCCTTTGTTTGACATCGAGGGAAGGCGCTCATAGAATGAACCATGGTCCGGGTCGCCATCGTCGGGTTGCTCATCTTGTCGGTCCTGTGCATGGTCCCGCTCATGGGGATTGATCACGCGACCGCCGGCCACCTCCACCACGGCGCGACGGCTTCTTGCGCCACCTGCATAGGGCCCGAATCCATCGGCATGGTCGTCTTTCTCTTGACCTTGCTCGGCCTGTCGCCATTGATGATTCCTTCTGCGCCGCCTCGACCGCCGGTCAGAAATCAGTTCCACCCTCCTCGCGCTCGCTAGTCTCCTCTCCTTTTTCCCGACATTTGGTTGTGTGGAATGCGTCCTGGGGGCTACTCGCTCCGTCCCCCCTGCACGTATTTCCGGGAGGAAAGACACCATGCGAACAAAGCACCTATTTGCATTCCTTGGAATTACTCCGGTGCTGATGGCGCTTTTGGGCCCGTGCGCACAGGCTCAGTTCGAGCCGCGCGACAAGCGGTTCTATGACCGCGCGGTCTGGAACTTTGCGTTGCGCGACCACCTGCCGGAACTCGACATCGAATTCAACGGCGTGGACTTCGGGCATTCGAACCTCTACGAGAACCTTTTGTTGACCGGAGCCAAAAGCATCCCAGCCATCGAGGAAGAGGCGCGGATGCAGACGCTCCGGTTTATTGCGTCAAGGCCGATCCTTCCACCGAACGAGGAAGCGATCGCGCCCACGTACATGAAGCTGGCCTGGCGGGCGCAGAACGTCTTCGATGAGGCCCACGCGCTGCACCGCGCCACGTATGACATCTATGTTTCCGACACCATTACCGACAAGGACGCGGCGCTCCGGGAAGCCCTGGCCTTCTATCAGCGCAGCCCCTACGCGATCACGGCGGGGCCGTTGGACCACCGGCGTCTCGATCAGTTTCCGTACTCCCAGGCGTTTCGTCGGAAGTTTCCGCTCTTCAACGCCACGATCTGGGCCTATCACTATCTACAGGTTGCCGTGTACGACGTGTTGCAGGAGGCTCCCGATCTCGATTCCAAGCGAAAGGTCGTGCAGCCCATCCTCGCCACTTACCACGGTTATCTCGATCAACCGCCGGTGCAATGGAGCTTTATGCCTCTGACGGCTGAATTAAGCCCGAAGTTTGCGGCCCGCTACGCTGAGATCGCCAACATCTTCGACAACCTCCACATGCTCCACGACAACATCAGTGACATCCTGGTCAGCGACTTGTTCCCGACGCGAGAGGCCAAGCGGGCGGAGATCTACCGGATCATTGATAGTTATTACCTTGCTGGCGCCGACCCCGTGAATCCGATGATCATGCGGCGCAGCGAGCAGTCTCCCCCTACTCACGCTCATTAGAGGATCGCGATGCGGCTCTTTCCGGTTCTTTTTCTCGGCATGCTGATCTGGCTAAGTGCCCAGCCTGTGTCGGCGCTCGACCACGACAACCTGGACAAGAACCGCCCGCTCAGAATTGAAGATGCGTATCCCATAGCCAAAGGTGAAATCGCCCTGGAGGGAGGAACTCAATTCAGCGATCGCCGTCAAGGAAGGACACGCGTTGCATTTCAACCGCAAATCCTGTTCGGCGCCTTCTACAACACGCAGCTAGAGATCGGAGGAGACCTCTTCACTGAGCCGACTGCGATAGGAGGCGCCGAGAAGTCCGGAGACCTGCATGTCGGTGTCCTGTACAACTTCAACACGGAGACGCTCAGCCTTCCAGCACTGGCCGTGAAGCTCGACCTGGAATTTCCGACCGGGGTTCGTTCGAGGGGTGTGGACGGCACGCTGGCCGGCCTTCTGACCCGCTCGTTCGGCCGATGGCGAACGCATCTCAATGCGGAGTATTCGGTCATTGGCTCGGCTCGAGGCGAAGAGCGCAACGGACTTTACCGTCTGGCTGTAGGCGTGAGTTACCCGCTGGGATACCCCATGCGGTTTCGTGAGACGCTGATCGCAGACGTGTTCACCCGCCAGTCGGAGCTGAGCGGCGGCCGCAATCCGACCGGAATCGAAATCGGCCTTCGGCATCAGTTCAGCTCAAGAATCGTTTTGGACGGAGGAATCGGTACGGAGTTCGCAGGACCGGCGGATCGTTCGGCGGTCTTCGGGACGGTCGGTTTGTCGATCGGATACTGACGACACTTGCTACATCGCCGGTTGCCCGTGCTGTAGCGAATCGCTCCATGGTTTCCTGGATCGTGAGTTTTGCATGAGATGATTGCCTCGCAATATCAGTTGGTTGGATGACCTTACCTCATCTGTGAGTGGAAGGTCAAAGCGGGAACATCCCTTGCACCATCTGAAGAAAGGGAGAAGACCTCATGAAACGGCTCCGACATGGACTATGTGTGGGATTGGGTCTCGTCGCTTTCGGGGTGGGGACTGACATTGCCGGGGCGGCCGAACAACACGGGGGAGGAGAGCCAGTCCTGAGCCTCCCCGCTCTCGTCCGTGAGGCCACGGAGAACAATCCGGAAATCAAGGCGGCCCGGCAACGGTGGGAAGGGGCGAAGGCAGTCGTCCCCCAGGTGCAAACGCTTCCTGATCCCAGGCTCCTGTTCGGTTATCAACGGATGCCCATGGTGGACCCCCCTGAAGGGCCGTTTTACGGGGTCGGCCAAGAGATCCCCTTTCCCGGCAAGCTTCGGCAGAAGGGAGCCATATCGGAACGGGAAGCTGAGCAAAGCGAGCAGGAGTATGAGGCCACGCGGCTTCACGTTATTGCCCGCCTGAAGCAGGCGTACTACGATCTGCATTTCATCCACAAGAGCATCGAGATCGTCCTGCGGAATAAGGAGATCCTGATGCAGTTCCAGAAGACTGCGGAGGCACGGTACAGCGTAGGAAAGGCGGCGCAACAGGACGTGTTTCGCGCGCAGGTGGAGGTCTCGCGGGTGCTGGACCGGTTGGCCGTTCTGGAGCAGCAGAAAGAAAGCCTGCACGCGGTGGTCAACCGGTTGTTGAATCGGCCTCCTGCGGGGCCGTTGGGGACTCCTGAAGAAATCCACATGACCCCGATGACTCGGTCGTTGGCGGATTTGAGCCAAATAGCGGAAAACGCTTCTCCTGTGCTCCTAGCCTCCGGGAAACGGGTTAAACGGGGGGAGGAGGCGACGGCTCTCGCGCGGTTGGAATTCTACCCGGATTTCGAGCTGAGCGCGCGGGGCACACGCAATGAAAGGATCAACGACAACGGCTATGAGGTGATGCTCGGCATCCGCATCCCGCTCTACTACCAGACCAAACAACGCCAGGGAGTCCGGCAAGCGCTTTCCGAGGTCGCCGGGGCGCGCGATTCGCTGACTGCCACGACGCAGGAACTGCTTTTCCAGGTCAAGGACGCATTCGTACGGGCCGAGCGAGCGGACCGGCTCGTCAAGATCGTTAGGGACGCCATTATCCCACAGGCCACGCTGACCTTGCAGGCGTCTCAGGCGGCATATGCGGTCGGCAAGGTGGACTTCCTGAGTCTCCTGAACAGTCTCCTCACCCTGCAGGAAAACGAGTTGGAGCTGCACGGCGAGATGGTCGAGCACGAAAAGGCCTTGGCGAGGTTGGAGGAGACGGTGGGAGGTTTCAAATGACGGCCCGGATGCGCCATATCCTCCTCGGCGGGGCCGTGCTGATCGCCGTCGCGGCTGCTGTCCTGACCTACCTGGGAAGCATCGGACCGGAGCGCACCACGCCGATGTTGAAGTCCGCTCCTAGCTCGGGAAAAGGGGACAGGCCCCATTCTGACCGGGCCCATGAGACCGAAAGGGGCCTGTCCCCTTTTCCCGCCACGAACACCATCACCATCAGCCCGGAGCGCCTTCAGACGATCGGCGTGAAGTTTGAACTGGCCCAGCCTCGGCCGTTGGACAAAGCCATCCGCACGGTGGGCCGGGTCGAGATAGACGAGCGACGGCTGGCGCATGTGAACATCAAGCTCGAGGGATGGATTGACACGCTCCTCGCAAGCTCGACCGGAGAGCGCGTCAAGAAAGGGCAGATTCTCTTCACGCTCTATAGCCCCGAGCTGGTGGCCACCCAGGAGGAGTATCTGCTCGCCTTGAAAGGCAAGAAGGCACTGGGCGGGAGCGAATTTCCGGAGGTGGCCGAAGGGGCGAAGTCCTTGCTGGAAGTGACGCGCCGGCGCCTGTTGCTCTGGGACATCACCGAGGACCACATCCAGGACCTGGAGCGCACGGGCAAGGTGCTGAAGACCTTGCCCATCCACTCGCCGATTACCGGGACCGTCATCAAAAAGGTGGCCCTGGCCGGAATTCATGTGAACCCAGGAGACGAGCTCTACACGATCGCCGACCTCTCCCACATCTGGATCATGGCCGATATCTACGAATACGAACTGCCCTTCATCAAGGTCGGGCAACAGGCCACGGTCACGCTTTCCTACGATCCGCGGACCGTGCTCAAGGCGCGCGTCGGGTTTATCTATCCCACGCTCGATCCGCAGACCAGGACCGCCAAGGTCCGGTTCGAATTGGAGAACCCCAGCGAGACGCTCAAGCCGGACATGTACGCCAATGTTGAATTAAAGATCCCTCTTGGGACTCGGCTGGCCATTCCGAGGGATGCGGTCCTGGAATCAGGCGAGCGCCAGGTGATCTTCATCCACCATGGAGGCGGCAAGCTCGAATGGCGGACTGTGAAGCTCGGCGCCAAAGCCGGCGATTGGGTGGAGGTGGTGGAAGGACTCAAAGAGGGCGACCACATCGTGACGTCGGCGAACTTTTTGATTGATTCCGAGAGCCAGTTGAAGGCGGCGGTGAGCGGCATGGCAGGGATGAAGCACTGATGGTTGCAAAGATCATCGAGTTCTGCGCCCGGAACCGGCTCATCGTGTTCCTGCTGGTCTTCGGCTTTGCTTCAGCGGGGCTCTGGGCCATGAAGAACACGCCGGTGGACGCTGTGCCGGACCTCTCCGACACGCAGGTGATCGTGTACACGACTTGGATGGGACGCTCCCCGGACCTCGTGGAGGACCAGATCACCTATCCGATCGTAACCGCGCTCCTGTCCGCGCCGAAGGTGACGGTCGTCCGGGGCTTCTCGGACTTCGGCTTCTCCTACGTCTATGTCCTCTTCAAGGACGGCACCGACATCTACTGGGCGCGGAGCCGGGTGCTGGAGTACTTGAACCAGCTATCAGGACGGCTGCCCGATGGCGTGACCCCCCAACTTGGGCCCGACGCCACCGCCGTCGGGTGGGTCTTCCAATACGCGCTCGTGGACGAGACCGGCCAGCAGGATCTCGCCTCACTGCGCTCCTTCCAGGACTGGTACCTCCGCTACTGGCTGCGAAGCGTTGACGGCGTCGCCGAGGTGGCGAGCGTGGGCGGATTTGTCCGCCAGTACCAGGTCAACCTGGACCCCACGAAGGTCCTGGCCTACAAACTCTCGCTCCCTGAGATCATCGAGAAGATCCGCATGAGCAACAACGACGTGGGAGGCCGGGTCGTGGAGTTCTCCGGGATCGAATACATGATCCGGGGACGCGGCTACATTAAATCGGCGGCCGACATCGAGAAGATCGCGGTCGGGGTCAACCCGAACGGGACGCCGATCCTGTTGCGGGACGTGGCGTCCGTGAGGCTAGGGCCGGACATGCGGCGCGGCCTTGTCGAACTGGACGGTCAAGGGGAGGTGGTGGGCGCTGTGGTCATTATGCGCTTCGGGGAGAACGCGCTGACGGTCATCGAGCGGGTCAAGGTCAAGCTCAAGGAAATCGAGCCCTCGATGCCCAAGGGCGTCAAGGTCGTGACCACCTACGACCGCAGCGATCTGATCCGCGAGTCCATCGCCACGGCCAACGAGAACCTCGTCGAGGAACTGACCGTCGTCAGCGTGCTGATCATCGGGTTTCTGCTCCACATCCGTTCCGCGCTCCTTCCGATCATCACGCTGCCTCTGGCGGTCCTGCTTGCCTTCATCCCGATGTACTTCATGGGCATCGGCATGAACATCATGTCCATCGGCGGCATCATCGTGGCGATCGGAGACATGGTGGACGCGGCCATC
>Ga0137796_10000249_pt1 | contig 34389 bp, 32 predicted proteins | sample OV2TP3_FD_97704 | JGI IMG/M metagenome (GOLD analysis project Ga0137796, IMG submission 97704) | reverse complement strand
ATGTTCGGCTGGGGCGAGGTCTTCGAATACCTCGAGTGCGGCCACTGCGGCTGCCTGCAGATCACGCAGGTGCCGGCGGACCTCGGCCGCTACTATCCGCACGACTACTATTCCTACAAGCCGCCCAAGGACAAGCGCCAGCCGCAATGGGTCCTTCGCCTGCGGCAGATGCGTACGCGCGCCTTTCTCGGCGAACCGAGCGCGCTCGGCGCGCTGCTCGCGCTCGTGTCGCGGCGGCCGGAGCATTTCGAGTGGTTCAGCCGCGGCCGCGTCACGCTCGATTCGCGTATCGTTGATGTCGGCTGCGGCGGCGGCGGCCTGCTGCTCAAACTGCAGCGCGAAGGCTTTCGCGACCTGCTCGGCGTGGACCCCTTCATCGAGCGCGACATCGACTACGGAAACGGCGTGCGCGTGCTGAAGAAGACGCTCGCGGAACTCGAGCCACCGTTCGACTTCCTCATGCTGCACCATTCCTTCGAGCACATGCCGGACTGCCTCGGCACGCTGCGCGAGCTGCGCCGCCTCGTGCGCGAGGGCGGAACGCTGCTGCTGCGCGTTCCGGTGGCCGATTCGTTCGCGCGCCGCAAGTACGGCATTCACTGGGTCGCGTGGGACGCGCCGCGGCATCTGTACCTGCACACCGTGAAAAGCCTGCACGTGGCGGCGTCCGCGACCGGATTCGAGGTCGCCGAAGTGACCTACGACTCGAGCCGCTCGCAATTCATCGGCAGCGAACTTTATCTGCGCGGCGTGGCGTTCCAGCAGGCCGGTCCCTACCACGCGGGCAGGGAAAAGGCCGCGTTCAGCGCGGCGGAATGGAGCGGATTCCAGCGCGCCGCGGCCGAACTCAACGCGCGGCGCGACGGCGACACGGCGTGCTTTTACCTCAGGCCGCGATGAGCGCGGCCGAGCGTACGCCGCGCATCCTGGTCATCCGCCGCGACAACATCGGCGACCTGGTGTGCACAACGCCGCTCCTGCGCTCATTGCGCACCCAGTTGCCGCGGGCCCGCATCGCGGCGCTTGCCACGCGCTACAACGCCGCCGCGCTCGCCGGCAACCCGGACCTGGATGCGGTCTATGCGTACACCAAGGCCAAGCACCGCGGCGAGGGTGAAAACGTGATCGCGCTCTACGCTCGCCGCGTGGGCCTCGCACTCGAACTGCGCCGCGAACGCTTCGATTGGGTGCTGCTGCCGGGAGGGCCGCACGCGAGCGCGCTGCGCTTTGCGCGCTGGATCGGCGCGCAGCGCACGCTGGTGCGCGGTCCCGCCGATGCGGCGGCCGGCCCGCACGAAGTCGAGCAGTGCTGCAGCCTGCTCGCGCGCATGGGATTGCGCTACGAAACGCCGCCGCAACGCGTGGTCCCGGACCCCGGGGAACTCGCGGCGATCGGCTCGAGGATCGCGGCGCATTGGCCGGCGCGCCCGGGTTCGCTGATCGCGCTCCACCTCAGCGCCCGCAAGCCTTCGCAGCGCTGGTCGGCGGCGAATTTCGCCGCGCTGGCGCGCGCATTGCATCGGGAGAGCGGGGCAGCGTTCCTGCTCCTGTGGGCGCCGGGAGGAAGTGAGGGTCGGGCGCACCCCGGTGACGACGAAAAAGCGCGGGAGGTGATCGAGGCGGCCGGCGCGGTGCCCGTGCTCCCGCTTGCGACGCGGCGCCTCGAAGTGCTGATCGCCGCGCTCGCGCACTGCGACGCGGTGATCTGCTGCGATGGCGGCGCGATGCACCTCGCTGCGGCGCTCGGCAAGCCGATCGTGTGCCTGTTCGGCCGGTCGGACGCGGCGCGCTGGCGTCCCTGGGGTGTGGCGCACGAGCTGCTGCAGAAGGACTCGCGCGAGGTCTCGGACATCGCGCCGCGCGAAGCGCTCGCCGCGTACGCCCGCCTGCGCGCGCGCCTCGCGGCGGGAAATCCGGTCGATTCGCCCGCCGCGTAGCGCCGCGAGGGCACGGCGCCGCATGCTATCGTCCGGCTCCATGGTCGAGGACCCGGTTCCGCTCGCCGCGCTAGGTAGCGCGCTCGTCATCAAGCTGCGCCATGTGGGCGACGTGCTGCTTTCCTCGCCGGTGTTTTCAGTGCTCAAGCGCCGGGCGCCGCAGGCGCAACTCGATGCGCTCGTGTACGCGGACACCGCGCCGATGCTGACCGGGCACCCGAGCATCAGCCGCGTGCATGGCATCGACCGCGCCTGGAAAACGCTCGGCACACCGGCACGCGCGCGGGCCGAGTGGCGGCTGTTTGCCGCGCTGCGCGCGCGCCGCTACGAACTCGTGATCCATCTCACGGAACATTGGCGCGGCGCCTGGCTTGCGCGCGCGCTCGGCGCGCGCTGGGCGGTCGCGCCGGTGGTCGCGGGCCGCGGCCGCTTCTGGCGCGAGAGCTTCACCCACTTCGTTTCCGAGCCGCGCGCCGGTGGCCGACATATGGTCGAGCGCAATCTGGATGCGCTGCGCCGGATCGGCATCTACCCGGGCGTCGAGGAACGCGGCCTGACGCTGATCGCGGGCGCGGCGGCGGAGGACCGGATTACGCAAATTCTGGCGCAGTGCGGTCTGGCGAGCGGGCGCTTTGTCCAGGTGCACCCTTCATCGCGCTGGCGCTTCAAGTGCTGGCCGGCGGACAAAATGGCGCAGCTCGTCGAGCGCCTGCATGCAGAGGGCTGGCCGGTCGTGCTCACCGCCGCGCCCGAACCCGCCGAAGCACAGATGATCGGCGACATCCTCAAGCACGTTTCGCGGCCGGTGGCAGCGAACCTGGCGGGGCAGCTTTCGCTCAAGGAGCTCGCGGCGCTCAGCGCCCGCGCGCGGCTCTTCGTCGGCGTGGACTCCGCGCCGATGCACATTGCCGCGGCTGTGGGCACGCCTGCGGTGGCGCTTTTCGGTCCGTCCGGCGAGGCTCTGTGGGCGCCGTGGGGTACGCCCCGAACCGCGAGCCACCAGGTGGTCGCAAGCGAAGGCTACAGCTGCCGGCCCTGCGGCCTGGACGGCTGTGGCGGAGGCAAGGTGAGCGATTGCCTCGTGACGCTCGAGGTGGAGAGCCTCTGGCGTGCCGTGCGCGAGCGGCTGGGCGGTCCGCCCGGATGAAGCGGGAAGGGTCTCCGGACGCAAAGGATGCGCTCCTGCGAAAGCTCGCGGAGCGTGCCGCCACGATCGGCATCGTGGGCCTGGGCTACGTCGGCCTGCCGCTTGCGCTGCGCTACGCAGAGGCTGGCTACCCGGTGATCGGATTCGACATCGATCCGGCCAAGGTGCGCTCGCTCGCCGGCGGACGCAGCTACATCGGGCACATCCCGGATGAGTCGGTCGCGGCGGCGCGAGCCAGGCGGTTCGAGGCGACGACCGATTTCGTGCACGCCAACGGGGCGGACGCGCTGATTCTCTGCGTGCCCACGCCGCTCGATCGGGACCGCGCACCGGACCTGAGCTACGTGCTCGGCACCGTGGAGGCTCTCCTTCCGCACCTGAGGCGCGGCCAGGTGGTCTCGCTCGAGAGCACGACCTACCCCGGCACGACCGAAGAGGAGCTCAGGCCGCGCATCGAATCGCGCGGCTTCGAGATCGGGACCGACGTGTTCCTCTGCTTTTCTCCGGAGCGCGAGGACCCGGGCAACCCGAGGCACCGCACCCGCACCATTCCGAAGGTGTGCAGCGGCTCGACGGCTGCCTGCCTCGAAGTCGGTCTTGCGCTCTACGGCGGCGTGATCGACGAGCTGGTGCCGGTCGGTTCGACCCGCGTCGCCGAGATGACCAAGCTGCTGGAGAACATCCACCGTGCCGTCAACATCGGCCTCGCGAACGAGATGAAGATCATCTGCGATCGCATGGGAATCGACGTGCACGAGGTGATCCGCGCCGCGGCGACCAAGCCGTTCGGTTTCGTGCCGTACTGGCCCGGACCGGGGTTCGGCGGGCACTGCATCCCGATCGATCCGTTCTACCTCGCCTGGAAGGCGCGCCAGTTCGGCGTCGAGGCCCGCTTCATCGAACTCGCGGGCGAGATCAATCGCGCCATGCCCGATTGGGTGCTCGGCAAGCTCGGCGAGGCGTTGCGCGCGCGCGGCAAGGCGCTCGCCGGCAGCGCTTGCCTGCTGCTCGGCCTCGCCTACAAGAAGAACATCGGCGACACCCGCGAATCGCCCGCGGTCGAGCTGATGGAACGGCTCGCGGCACGCGGCGCGCGCGTGGCGTACGCGGACCCGCACGTCCCGCTGTTCCCGCCGATGCGCGAGCACCGCTTCGACCTGCAAAGCGTGGCGCTCGACCCCGCGACGATCGCCTCCTACGATGCCGTGCTGCTCGTGACCGACCACGACGCATTCGACTATGCGCTGATCCTCCGGCACGCGCGGCTCATTGTCGATACCCGCGGCGTCTACCGGGAAAGCGCGCCGAACGTGGTGAAGGCGTGAGCATGGATTTCGTCGACCTGAAGACCCAGTACGCCGCGCTGAAGGAAAGCGTCGACGCGCGCATCCGGCGGGTGCTCGAGCATGGCCAGTACATCCTGGGGCCGGAAGTCCGCGAACTGGAGGAGCGGCTGGAGGCCTACACCGGCGCCCGGCACTGCATCGCGGTCGCATCGGGCACCGAAGCGCTGCTCATCGCGCTGATGGCGCTCGGCGTGAAGCGCGACGAGGAGGTGCTCACCACGCCGTTCACCTTCGTCGCCACCGCGGAGATGATCGTGCTCCTCGGCGCAAGGCCCGTGTTCGTCGACGTGCAAGAGGACACGGCGAACATCGATGCCTCGCGCCTCGAAGCGGCGATCACGCCGCGCACCCGCGCGATCCTGCCGGTGTCCCTCTACGGACAGCCGGCCGACATGGACGAAATCAATGCCCTCGGCGCGGCGCGCGGGCTCGCGGTGATCGAGGACGCGGCGCAGAGCTTCGGTGCGACCTACCGCGATCGCAGGAGCTGCAACCTCTCGACCGTCGGCTGCACCAGCTTCTTTCCTTCCAAGCCGCTCGGCTGCTATGGCGACGGCGGCGCGGTTTTCACCAGCGACGATGCGCTTGCCCGGGCGATGCGGGAGATCCGGGTCCACGGCCAGGAACGCCGCTACCACCACTCGCGCCTGGGCGTGGGCGGGCGGATGGACTCGATCCAGTGCGCGGTGCTGCTCGCCAAGCTCGAGCGCTTCGACTGGGAGATCGAGCGGCGCATCGCGATCGGCCGGCGCTACGACCTGCTCCTCGCGCCGCATCTGCGCAGCCTGCGCGTGCGTGCGGACCGGACCAGCGTCTACGCGCAGTACACGGTGCGCGTGCCGGACCGGGCGGCGCTCGAGTCGGCGCTCAAGGCGAAAGGCATCCCGACGGCGATTCACTATCCGCTCGCGCTGCACCAGCAGCCGGCGTACGCAATGTTCGCGCGCGGCGCCACGTTTCCGCACGCCGAGCGCCTGGCGCGCGAAGTCATCAGCCTGCCGATGCATCCCTACCTCGCCGAGGCGGACCAGGACCGGATCGTCGAGGCGGTCGCGCAGGTGCTCTAGAATCGGGCCCGCGATGCTGTTCGTCACCGGCGGCGCCGGATTCATCGGGTCCAACTTCGTGCTCTCGACGCTCGCCGCGACCGGCGAGGCGATCCTCAATCTCGACAAGCTCACCTACGCGGGCAACGCGAGAAATCTGGATTCGCTCGCGGGCGACGCGCGGCACGTCTTCGTGCGCGGCGACATCGGCGACCGCGGCCTGGTCGCCGAACTGCTGAGGCGGCATCGGCCGCGGGCGGTGGTGCATTTCGCGGCCGAGAGCCACGTCGATCGCTCGATCCGCGGTCCGGCCGAATTCGTGCAGACCAACCTGGTGGGCACCTTCAGCCTGCTCGAAGAGGCGCGCGCCTACTGGAGCGAGCTCGCGCCGGCGGAGCGGGCGGCGTTTCGCTTCCTGCACGTGTCCACCGACGAAGTCTACGGCTCGCTTGGTGCGGGCGATCCGGCGTTCACCGAGCGCACGCCGTACGCGCCGAACAGCCCCTACGCCGCATCGAAGGCGGGCTCGGATTACCTGGTGCGCGCGTACCACCACACCTACGGCCTGCCGGTCCTCACCACCAACTGTTCGAACAACTATGGCCCGTACCAGTTCCCCGAGAAACTCATTCCGCTCATGATCCACCATGCGCTCGAGGAACGGCCGCTTCCGCTCTACGGCGACGGGCGCAACGTGCGCGACTGGCTCTACGTGCTCGATCATTGCGCGGCGGTGCGCGTGGTGCTCGAGCGCGGGCGGATCGGCGAGACCTACAATATCGGCTCTGAAAGCGAGCGCGCCAACATCGGCGTGGTGAACACGCTGTGCGAACTGCTCGACGAAGCGCGGCCGCGAAGGCACGGCCGCTATGCCGACCTGGTGACGTTCGTCAAGGACCGCCCCGGGCATGACCGGCGGTATGCGATGGATTGCTCGAAGCTGCGCGCCGAGCTGGGATGGGCGCCGCAGGAAAGCTTCGAGTCCGGCCTGGCGAAGACCGTTCGCTGGTACCTCGAACATGAACGCTGGGTCGCGGATGTGACGAGCGGCGCCTACCGCAATTGGGTCGACGCCAACTACGCCGAGCGCGGCGCCGCATGAAGGGCATCATCCTCGCGGGCGGTTCCGGCACGCGCCTTTATCCGGCGACGCTCGCGGTTTCCAAGCAGCTCCTGCCGGTGTACGACAAGCCGCTCGTCTACTATCCGCTCTCCACGCTGATGCTCGCCGGCATCCGCGAGATCCTCGTCATCTCCACGCCGCAGGACACCCCGCGCTTCGAGCAGCTCCTGGGCGACGGCGCGCGCTGGGGCCTGCGCCTTGCGTACGCGGTGCAGCCCTCGCCGGGCGGGCTTGCGCAGGCGTTTCTGATCGGGCGCCGGTTCGTCGGCAGCGACACGGTCGCGCTCGTCCTCGGTGACAACCTGTTCTACGGCCACGAGCTGTCGGGCCTGCTCAAGCGCGCGGTGGCGAAGCCCCGGGGCGCTACCGTGTTCGCCTACCCGGTCAAGGATCCGGAGCGCTACGGCGTGGTCGAATTCGACGCCGGGGGCCGCGCGATCCGCATCGAAGAAAAGCCGCGCCAGCCGAAGTCGCGCTATGCGGTGGTCGGGCTCTATTTCTACGACAACCGGGTGCTCGACCTCGCCGCCGCGCTCGAGCCCTCGGCGCGCGGCGAGCTGGAGATCACCGACCTGAACGGCCGGTACCTCGCGTGGGGAGAGCTGGACGTGATCCCCATGGGCCGCGGCTTCGCCTGGCTCGATACCGGAACGCACGAGTCGCTGCTGGAAGCGTCGCACTTCATCGAAACCATCGAGCGCCGCCAGGGCCTGAAGATCGCCTGTCCGGAAGAGATCGCCTGGCGCCAGGGCTGGATCACGGCCGCAGAGCTCGAAGCACTGGCGCGGCCGCTTGCGAAGAGCAGCTACGGACAGTATCTCCTGAGCGTGCTCTCCGAGCGGCTGTTCTGATGCAGGTCAGGCGCGCCGAAATCCCCGACGTGCTCGTGCTCGAGCCCGTGGTGTTCGCCGACACGCGCGGCTTCTTTCTCGAGAGCTACAACCGGCGCGCCTTCCGCGAAGCGACCGGGATCGACGTCGAGTTCGTCCAGGACAACCATTCGCGCTCGGCGAGGAACGTGCTCCGCGGCCTGCACTACCAGATCGCGCAGGCGCAGGGGAAACTGGTGCGCGTCACCTCGGGCGAGGTCTGGGACGCGGCGGTCGACCTGCGCCGGCGGTCCTCGACTTTCGGCAAGTGGGTCGCTTTCGCGCTCTCGGCCGAGTCCAAGCGCATGGCGTGGATTCCGCCCGGATTTGCGCACGGGTTCCTCGTCGTATCGGATTTTGCCGAAGTGCAGTACAAGACAACCGAGTACTACGCGCCGGAGCACGACCGGACGCTGCTGTGGAACGATCCGGCACTCGCGATCCCGTGGCCGATCGGGGGCGATCCGATCCTCGCCGAAAAGGACCGGCGCGGCACGCCGCTTGCGGCGGCCGATGTTTACCCGTGAGGATCCTGCTCACCGGCCGCACCGGGCAGGTCGGCTGGGAACTCGAACGCGCCCTTGCGCCGCTGGGGAGCGTGATCGCAACCGACCGCGCGGGACTCGATCTCGGCGATCCGGAGACGATCCGGCGGATCGTGCGCGAGGCAAAGCCGGACGTGATCGTGAACGCCGCCGCATACACTGCAGTGGACCGCGCGGAATCGGAGCCCGAGGCGGCGATGCGGATCAACGGCGCCGCGCCGGGCGTCCTTGCCGAGGAAGCGCGGCGGCTCGGCGCGCTTCTCGTGCATTACTCGACCGATTACGTGTTCGACGGGGCGAAGGATTCGCCCTACGTCGAAGACGACCTGCCGCGTCCGCTCAATGAGTACGGCAGGAGCAAGCTGCAGGGCGAGCGGGCGGTTCTCGCGAGCGGCTGTCGCCATCTGGTGCTGCGCACGAGCTGGGTGTACGCCGCCCGCGGCAGCAATTTCCTGCGCACCATCCTGCGCCGCGGCCGCGAGCAGTCCGAACTGCGCGTCGTGACGGACCAGGTCGGCGCCCCGACTTCGGCCGCGGCGATCGCCGGCGCGACCGCGTTGCTGCTCGCCTCAGCCGGCCCGCTCGGCCTTTTTCATCTGAGCGCCTCGGGTGCGACGAGCTGGCACGGGTTTGCCGAGGAGATCGTGGCCCTCGCCGGGCTTCCCGCGCGTGTGGTCGGAATTCGCTCGCAGGACTACCCGAGCGCCGCGCGTCGGCCTCGCAACTCGCTCCTGGACAATGCCCGGCTGAAGGCCGCCTATGGGATTGTGCTCGAGGACTGGCGGCAGCCGCTGCGCGCCACGATCGCGCAAGCCGCGCACTGATCGAAACGGCGGGCGCTACTGGCTGCGTTCGTCCGCGAGCGCGAATTCGTACAGGAAGTCGGGGTAGGGATACTCGGAGGGCCGGAACAGCCGCGCGGCGCGCCTCAGGGCACGGCGCAACGGTTCGCCCGGCAGCCGCTTTGCCAGGGTATAGCGCCTGAGTTCGAGACCTGCGCGACGGCCGATTTCGAGCGCCATCGACGGCGAGATCCAGGCGACGTGATCGAGATTCACCACCATGGTGTCCTCGCGCACCAGCCGCCGGTAGAACTTGCGGCTGAACGGATTCGGGGTGAGCGCAAGCACCGCACCGCCCGCTTCGAGATGGCGCCGCGCGAAGGCGAGCAGTCGCACCGGGTTATCGACGTGCTCCACCACATCGCCGATGAAGACAGCCTCGAAGCGCTCGCCGAGATCGGTGTCGGAGGTCGCGTCGGCCACGCGCACGTTGTAGCCGGCCTCGCGCAGCCGCTCGATCTCTTCCGCGAGCACGTCAATCCCGAGGCAGTGCGCGGCGTGCCGGGCGATGATCGCATGGCGCCAGCCTTCGCGCGCGACGTATTCCATGGTGTGGGAGACGATGCCGACATCGAGCACGCGCCGGCCCTTGAGCCGCCCGATCAGGACGTCGATCAGGTCGCAGTCGGTGCGGATTTCGCGCCGCGCGATCAGTTCCCGCAGCACCCATCGCCGAACCTCGCCATCGTTCGGATCCTGGGTGCGTCGCGTCCAGTCGATCATGGGGCGGCGCACTACGTGCGCCCGTACTGGTCCTCGAAGCGCTCGATGTCGTCCTCGCCGAGGTAGCTGCCGGACTGCACCTCGATGAGGAAGAGCGGGACATCGCCAGGGTTGTGCAGCCTGTGCCGGGTCCCCACCGGGATGAAGGTGGACTGGTTTTCTTCCAGCGTCAGCGTCTCGGCGCCGCGCGTGACGCGGGCGCACCCCGAAACCACCACCCAATGCTCCGCGCGCTTGCGGTGCAGCTGCAGCGAAAGCGCGTGCCCGGGTTTGACCATCAGGCGCTTGACCTGGAAGCGCTCGCCGGCGTCCACCGTTTCGTAGTAGCCCCAGGGCCGGTAGACGCGCGTGTGCGACACGTGCTCGTTGCGATTGAGCCGGTCGAAGCGCTCGACCACTTCCTTCACGTCCTGCGCGCGCTCGCGCGCCGCAACCAGCACCGCGTCGTCGGTTTCCACCACCACCAGGTCCTCGGCACCGAGCACCGACACGTGGCGCCCGTCGGCCCGCACGTAGCAGCGCGCCGCATCGTGCAGCCAGACATCGCCGCGCGTCACGTTCTGCGCCGCGTCCTTCTCGCCGACCTCCCACAGCGCAGACCAGGAGCCGACGTCGCTCCAGCGCATGTCGGCGCGCACCACCGCGCCGCGCTCGGTGCGCTCCATGACCGCGTAGTCCACCGAGTCGGACGGGCAGGCGGCGAATGCCTCGCGATCCAGCCGCAGGAAGTCGAGATCCCGTGTCGCGCACTCGAACGCCCGGCGGGTGGCGGCGAGGATCTCGGGCCGGTGGCGCTCGAGTTCGGCGAGAAACTGCGCCGCGCCGAACGCGAACATGCCGGCATTCCAGAGATGGCCGCCCCGGGCGAGAAGCGCCTGCGCGCCTTCCCGGGTGGGCTTCTCGATGAAGCGCCGGATGCGGAAGGCGCCCGCGTTCCCCTCGATCGGTTCGCCGGCTTCGATGTAGCCGAAACCGCTCGCGGGGTGGGTCGGCGCCACACCGAAGGTGACGAGGAGCCCTTGTCCTGCGACCGCCATTGCCAGCTGCGCCGCGCGCTGGAACGCCCCCACGTCACCGATCCGGTGGTCGGAGGGCAGAACGAGGAGCCGCGCGTCCGGTTCCCGCATCACGGCACACAACGCAGCCGCCGCGACTGCCGGCGCGGTGTTGCGGCCGAACGGCTCGAGCAGCATCGCGTGCGGCGTGACGCCGATCGCCTGGAGCTGCTCGGCGGCGAAAAAGCGGTGCTCGTGGTTGACCACCACGATCGGCGCGCCGAATCCCTCCAGACCGCGCAACCGCAGCACGGTGTCCTGCAGCAGCGTGTGCTCGCTCACGAGCGGCAGGAACTGCTTCGGCAGCAGCCGGCGCGACATCGGCCAGAGACGGCTGCCGGAGCCGCCGCAGAGGATTACCGGAATCTGGGCGGAAGGCATGAAGCGCTTCGCAAAATCAGTTTGCTGCCGTCAAGCATAGCCGTAATAGCCCTTGAACCAGCGCGCGAACTTTGCCAGCCCTTCCTCGAGCGGGGTCGAGGGCGCAAAAGCAATCGCACGGGCAAGGCGCCCGGTGTCGGCGCAGGTTGCCGCAACCTCCCCCGGTTGCATTGGCTTCATTTCCATGAGCGCCTGCTTTCCAAGGGCGCGTTCCAGTGCGGCGATGTAGTCCAGGAGCGGCACCGGGCGGTGATTGCCGATGTTGTACACGGTCCACGGCGCCCAGCTCGTGGCCGGATCGGGTGCGCGCGCGTCGAATTGCGGCGTGGGCGCCGCCGGCAGGTCCAGCACCCGCAGGGTGCCCTCGACCACGTCGTCGATGTAGGTGAAGTCGCGCTGCATGTCGCCGTGGTTGAAAACCTGGATCGGCCGCGCCTCCATGATTGCACGCGAAAAGAGGATCGGCGACATGTCCGGCCTGCCCCAGGGTCCGTACACCGTGAAGTAGCGCAGCCCGGTCGCGGGGATGCCGAACAGGTGGCTGTACACGTGCGCGAGCAGTTCGTTTGATTTCTTGGTTGCCGCATACAGGCTCACCGGATGGTCCACGGCGTCCGCTTCGCGCGACGGCAGCTTGCGGTTGCCGCCGTACACGCTCGAACTCGAGGCGTAGACGAGGTGTTGCGGCGGATGCTCGCGGCAGCATTCGAGCAGGTTCGCGAATCCGACCAGGTTCGACTGGATGTAGGAAGCCGGGTTCTCGAGCGAATAGCGCACTCCCGGCTGTGCCGCGAGGTGCAGCACCCGGTCGGGCCGCGTCGCGGCGAAAAGATGGCCGAGTGCCTCGGCGTCCGCGAGATCGAGCCGCTCGAACCGGATCTGCTCGAGCTTGCGCAGGCGTGCAAGGCGCGCCTGCTTGAGCTCGAGCGAGTAATAGGGCGAAAGGTTGTCGATGCCGATCACGTCGTCGCCGCGCGCCGCGAGACGTTCGGCGCAGTGCATCCCGATGAAGCCGGCCGCGCCGCTGACCAACACCTTCATTTCGCATCCCCGCCCTTGGCTCCGCCTTGCCGCGCAGGGGCGAGCGAGGACGACCGCTGCAATTCGATCAGCCGGGCGTACTTCATGAAGCTGTTCATGCAGCCGATCGAGATGTGCACCAGACCGGCAACGCCGTCGAGAAATCCCAGGCGCAGGACGTAGAACTTGACGAACCGGACCAACGGCGAAAGAACCAGCTCGAGCGCGCCCGCCGTCCGGCCGCGCTCGTAGAGATGCTGCGCGGCGAGTGCCGTGTAACGGTTCTGCTTCTCGAGATAGCGTCCGAGATCGCCGGCGGACTCGTGCAGCAGATCGCCTTCGAGCGTTCCCGGGGTCACCGCGTACAGCACCTTCTCGTGCACGACGTCGTCGCTCCAGGCGGCGCTGTTGCGCTCGAACAGGCGCGTGCACCAATCGGGATAGCCCTCGCCGTGGCGCAGCCAGCGGCCGAGGAAGCGATTGCGCCGCGCGACGCGGTACACCGGCGCGCGCGGCGACTCCAGCGCGGCGCGGATGCTGCGCGCAAGTTCGGGCGAGACCCGCTCATCGGCATCCAGGCAAAGCACCCAGTCGTTGCGCGCCTGCTGGACGGCGAACTGCTTCTGCCTGCCGAAGCCCATCCATTCCTTCTGCAGCACGCGCGCGCCGCGCTGCGCAGCGCACGCGGCGGTGCCGTCGGTGCTGCCCGAATCGACGACGACGATTTCGTCGGCAAACGCGACGCTGGCGAGACACTCGGGAAGCTGCGCCGCGGCGTTCTGGGTGACGAGGACCACCGACAGCGGCTGGGGCAAGGCGGTTTCCGGTTAGAATCGAAGCAAAAGAACGCGGTATTTTACCGCCCCCGGGCGACTCTCCTCCGTGCCGCGCATCCTTTTCGTCAAGACTTCTTCTCTCGGCGACGTCGTGCACAACTGCCCCGCGGTGAGCGACGCCGCGCGCGGGGTGCCGGGCGCCGAAATCGACTGGATCGTGGAAGAGGCGTTTGCCGGAATCGCTGCCCTGCATGCGAGCGTGGGGCGCGTGCTTCCGGTCGCCATCCGCCGCTGGCGCGGCGCGCTGTGGAGCCCGGCGGTCTGGTCCGAGATCCGCGCGTTTCGCCGCCTTCTCGCATCCGGGGTCTACGATGCCGTGATCGATACCCAGGGACTGTTGAAGAGCGCGATGCTCTGTTCGCTCGCTTCCGGCCGCAAGCACGGGATGGACCGCGCCAGCCTGCGCGAACCGCTTGCGGCACTTTTTTACGATGTCCGCCATGTCGTGCCGCGCGACCGGCACGCGGTGGCGCGCAACCGACAGCTTGCCGCCGCGGCGCTCGGTTACACGCCGGACGCCGGCTGCGACTATGGACTGCGCCCGCCGCGCGCCCCTCTGCCTTCGCCGGGTGCCGCGTATGTCGTGCTGCTGACCATGACGAGCCGCGCCGACAAACTGTGGCCGGAGGAGCGGTGGGTGGCGCTCGGCCGCACGCTTGCCGGGCGCGGCATACGGTCGGTGCTGCCGTGGGGAACGCATGCGGAGCGGATGCGTTGCGAGCGCATCGCGCAGTCGATCCCGGATGCGCGGGTGCCGCCCCGGCTCTCGCTCGCGCAGATCGCAACGCTGATGCATGAGGCGCGTGCTGGCGCGGGCGTGGATACGGGACTTACGCATTTGTGCGCGGCGCTCGATGTCGCCACGGTGGGGATCTACAGCGCCACCGAGCCCGCGCTCACTGGACTGTACGGCACGTCGCGCGTGCGCAACCTCGGCGGCAAAGGCGCCGCGCCCTCCGCCGGCGCGGTGAGCACCGCGCTCGAGGCGATGCTGTGATCTGGCGAACGCTCTATACCGCGCTGCTCGTTGCTGCGCTTCCCTGGTTCCTCGCCAGGCTCTGGTGGCGCGGACGCCGCGAGCGCGGCTACCGGCGCCAGATCGGCGAGCGGTTCGGCTGGTACCGGATTGTCCCCGAGCGCGCGACGCTCTGGGTGCACGCGGTGTCGGTCGGCGAGGCAAGAGCCTGTGCGCCGCTGGTGTGCGCGCTGCGCGAAGAGTTTTCCGGCTGCGACCTCCTGCTCACGTGCTCGACCGCGGCGGGGCGCGAGGTGCTGACGCAGCTCCATGCCGGCGCGGCGCAGATCGTCTGGATTCCCTACGATTTTCCGGGGGCCGTGTCCCGCTTCGTGACGCATTTCCGGCCGCGTCTCGGCGTGCTCGTCGAGACCGAGATCTGGCCCAATCTGCTTGCGGCGTGCCGCGCCCATGCAGTGCCGGTCGTGCTTGCGAACGCGCGCATGTCGGAAACGTCTGCCGCCGGCTACCGGCGCTGGCGCGCGATTGCGCGGCCCGCCTTCGCGAGTCTGGCCGCAGCCTGTGCGCAGGGCGAGGCGGACGCCGGGCGGCTCGCTTCGCTCGGCACAGCGAATGTGAGCGTGTGCGGAAATCTCAAGTTCGATGTCGTGCCGGACGCGTCGCAGGCGCAGGCGGGCCGCGCCTGGCGCCGCGCGCTCGCCCGGCCTGTGCTGCTGCTCGCGAGTACCCGTGCCGGCGAGGAGAAGCTGCTCCTCGAGGCGCTCGCCCGCGCCGCGGCGCCGATGCTCGTCGTCCTGGTGCCCCGTCACCCGCAGCGCTTCGAGGAAGTGCACTCGCTGCTCGATGCCCACCGGGCGCGCTTGAACGGCGGACTGCCCGTGGCACGGCGCAGCAAGGGCGAGGAGCCGCACCCCGAGCACAGGCTTTATCTCGGCGACACGATGGGAGAAATGGCGTTCTATTACGCGGCGGCCGACGTTGCCATCGTGGGCGGGTCGATCCTGCCGCTCGGCGGACAGAACCTGATCGAAGCCTGCGCGGCGGGAACCGCGGTCGTGTTCGGCCCCTCGATGTACAACTTCTCGGACGCGAGCCGTCTCGCGCTCGAGGCGGGTGCGGCGCTGCAGGCGGGCGGAGCGCAGGAGGCCGTGCAGCTCGCGCTCGGGTTGCTCGAGGATGCAGCGAGGCGCGCGCGCATGGGCGCCGCGGGCCTGGATCTTTGCGCTGCGCACCGCGGCGCCACGCAAAGGCACCTCGCCATCTGCAAGTCGCTCGTGCAGGACCGCAGCGCGGAGGGCTTGCCGCCCGCTACGGCGCCAGCGCGCGGCTGACCTCGTCGAGGTCCTCCTCGCGCAGGCTCCCTGCGGCGGCCTTGAGTCGCAGGTGATTGGTGATCGTGTTGTAGCGCGCGACGGCGAGATCGCGCCGCGTCGAGAACAGCTGCTGCTGGGCGTTGAGCACGTCGATGTTGATGCGCACCCCCACTTCGTAGCCAAGGCGGTTCGAGTCGAGCGCGCTCTGGCTGGAGACGAGCGCCTGCTCGAGCGCCGAGACCTGCGCGATGCCGTTGATCACCGCGAGATAGGACTGCCGGGTCGCGAGCGCCGAGCCGCGGCGCGCGTTCTCCACGTCCTCGGCGACCTTCTGCAGATTTGCCGCCGCTTCGCGCTCGCGCGAAGTGATCGCCCCGCCCTGGTACAGGGGCACGCCGAACTGCAGACCGAAGGCGGTGCTGTTGAAGGCCGAAGCGCTCGCCGCGATCTGCGAGGCGGTCTGGTTCGTATACCCGTAGGTCGCCACGAAATCGAGCGTCGGGAGGTGGCCTGCCGCCTGCTTTTTCACCTCGAGCCCGGCCACCGCACGCACAGTTTCCTGGATCAGCACCGGATAGCTCTGCTTTTCGGCCAGGTCGACCCAGGTTGCCATGTTGTTCGGATTCGGCGGCGAGAGCTTCACGTCGGGGCGCAGCGGCCGGAGATCGGCATACTCCCGGCCGGCGATCTGCTGCAGCGCCCGGTGGCGCGCCTCGAGATCGTTCTGCGCCGAGATTTCCTGCGCCACCGCGAGATCGAACCGCGCCTGCGCTTCGTGCGTGTCGGTGATCGTCGCGGTGCCGACTTCGAAGTTGCGCTTGGCCTGCGCCAGCTGTTCGCTGATGGCGGCCTTCTGCGCGCGCACCAGCGCGAGCGTATCCTGCGCCGCCAGCACGTCGAAGTACGCCTGCGCAACCCGCAGGATCAGGTCCTGCGCTGCCTGGGCGAAGACCGCTTCGGCCTGCTTGACCAGAAAGTCGGCCTGATCGTACGTCGCGTTGTTCTGGGGCCGGTAGATCGGCTGCGATAGCGCGAGGGAGTACCCGTACGAGCGGGCGTTGCGCACGAAATCCGGAACGCCGGGCGCGCGGGAGTGCGAATCGATGCGCTGGTTGTTCGTGCTGCCCGAGAGCGTGAGGCTCGGCAGGATCAGCGCACGCCCCTGCGGCACCTTCTCCAGCGCCGCCTGCAGGGCGTAGCGCGCCGAGGCGAACTGGGCGTCGTAGTTCTTCGCGTCGCGGTAGACCTGCTGCAGATCCTGCGCGTCTGCGCCAAGCGGCAGCAGCAAGGCGATCCCAACCAGCGCGGCACGCATGAAGGACTCCGTATCTATTGAGAATTACCTAACCGTGTGACAACGGAATTCGTGTTCATGCGTTACTCCGATGTCGGCATAACATCGGGGTGCGGACATGAAGACGAAGAACAAGGTAGAAGCTGGAGCCAAGCGCCGGGTACGCGCGGCGCGGCTGCTGCAGGCGGGCAAGACCCCGCCAGAGGTAGCCGGATTGGTCGGGGCGCCTCGCCAGACGGTGTATCGCTGGCGCGCCGTGCTCGAATCCGAAGGGTTCGAGGCACTGCGCATGATGAGCAAAGGCGGGCGCCCCGCTCGGCTCGGGGCCGAGGAGTTGTCGCGCTTGCAGGTGGCCTTGCTCGAGGGTCCCACGGCACACGGCTTTGGCACACCGCTGTGGACGCTCAAGCGGGTGCGGCTGTTCATCGAGCGACAGTTCGGCGTTCGCTACAGCGACGTTCATGTCTGGCGCCTGTTGGGGCAGCTTGGCTTTTCCAGCCAGAAGCCCGAGCGGCGCGCGCTGGAGCGCGATGAGGCCGCCATTGAGCACTGGAAGAACCGCACTTGGCCAGGGCTTAAAAAAAAGCCCGCCGCGAGGGCCGGCTGATCGTCTTCATCGACGAATCGGGCTTGTCGCAGCGCCCCACGCGGGTTCGCACTTGGGCGCTCAAGGGCGCGAGCCCCGTGGTGCAGTTCTGTTTCAACTGGGACCACATCTCGGTCATCGCCGGAATGCACTTCACCGGCGTTTGCTTTCGGCTTCACGAAGGCTCGGTGCGCAAGGAAGAGGTGGTCGAATTCCTCAAGGCCCTCAAGGTCCACTTTCGCCGGCCGCTGCTGATCGTCTGGGACGGTGCCAAACCCCACCGCAGCCGCCTGGTGCGCGACTACGTTGATTCGACCGAAGGCCATATCCAGATCACGCCGCTGCCCGCGTACGCACCCGAACTCAATCCCGTCGAGTATCTCTGGGCCTGGCTCAAGCGCCATGCGCTCGCCAACTTCTGCCCCGATACCTTGGCCGAACTCCAGCACACCGCGCGCGGCAGGCTCAAGTCCGCACAACGGCGCTCCGCGATCATCGCCGCTTGCTGGACGCAGGCTGAACTGTTTTAATGTCACGTGGTTACGTAAAGATCAATAGAACGTGAAGCGCGGCGGCTGCGCGCAGTTGAGCAGGGGAGCGAGCACGGTCTCGAACAGTTCCATCGCGCGGTACGCTCCCGGCGCGGCGCAAAGGAAGATCTTCGCGGTCATCACGGGAGGATCCCCCACCACGACGAACAGCCTGCCGCCCGGAGCGAGGCTGTCCAGAAGCGCCTGCGGCAGCACGGGCGTCGAGCCGGTCAGCACGATCACGTCGTACGGGGCCCACTTCGGAAACCCTTGCGCGCCGTCGCCGGTTTCCAGGGTGACGTTCTCCTTGCCGTGACGCGCGAGGTTGGCGCGCCCGAACGCGGCGAGCGCCGGCCGAATCTCGACCGAATAGACGTGCGCGGCGCGGTGCGCAAGCAGCGCGGCAAAGTACCCGCTGCCGGTGCCGACCTCGAGCACGCGCTCGGTGCGCTGCACCGCCAGCTCCTGCAGCACGCGCGCCTCGACCTTCGGCGCCCACATGCGTTCGCCCTCGCCGAGCGGGATTTCCATGTCGGTAAACGCGAGATTGCGGCACGCCGCCGGAACGAACTCCTCGCGCGGGACCGCATACAGGAGATCCAGGACATCCTGGTCGAGCACCTCCCAGGGCCGGATCTGCTGCTCGACCATGTTGTGGCGGGCTTGTTCGAGATTCATTGCCGGAACTACTGCCGTGGGACACGGATTATACGGGGCTTTGGGGCGCGCGAACGGTGCTCGGGCATCAGCGCCCAGTAGAACAGCGGCATGGCGAACAGCGTGAGCAGCGTCGAAAAACCGATGCCCCAGACGATGGAGGCGGCGACCGGACCCCAGAGAAGCGAGTGTCCGCCCAGCCCGGTGGCGAGCGAGAACAGGCCCGCGATCGTCGTCGTGCTGGTAATGATGATCGGCACCACGCGCCGGCGCGCCGCGTACACCGCGGCGTGCAGCACGCTCATGCGCTGGCGACGGCGGCGGTTGGCGGCGTCGATCAGCACGATGGCCGAATTGACCGCGATCCCGGTCAGCGCGATCACCCCGTAGAGCGTGAAAAGCGAGAGCGGATTTCCCGACACGAGCAGCCCGAACACCACGCCCGTGAAGGCGAGCGGCACGGTGACCAGGATCATCGCCGGCTGCCAGTAGCTGCGGAACTGCGCCGCGAGAATCAGGTAGATCAGGCCCACGCCGAGCAGGAACAGCACCGCCATCGCGTCCAGGCTTTCCTGGATGTCGTCGAGTTCGCCGGAAAAATCGAGCGTGGTCGAAGGATGGCGGACGGGCGCCTTGTCCCAGGCGCTTCGAATCGCGCTGTTGACCGCCACGGTATCCGTCCTGCTGCGATCGATATCGGCCTCGACCGTGATCGAGCGGCGCAGGTTGTAGTGCTTGATCACGCCCTTGCCGGTGCGCGTCTCCGCCTTGACCAGCGCGCCGAGCGTGGTCGTGCGGGGTGCATCCGCCGCAGTCAAGGGCGCACCGCGCAGCGCGACCGGATCGTCGAGAACCCGCGCGATATCCGCCGCCTCGCGCGGCGCGCCGCGCACCCGCACCTCGACCTTCTCGCCCTGATCGCGCATCTGGGTGACGATTTCGCCGTCCACGTGCAGGCGCGTAAGGCGGGCCGCGAGCGCCGGGTGGACGCCGGCGGCGCGCACGGCCTCCCGGTCGAGTGTCAGGACCAGTTCGGGGCGGCCGGCGGTGTCATCGTCGGTGACATCCTTGGTGCCGGCCGTCGCTTGCACGATGGCGAGCAGCGCGTCGGTCGCCGCGCGCAGCTCGGTGTAGTCGTCGTTGCGCACCCGCACCCGGATCGGCTTGGTGAGAGGCGGTCCGCCGGAGAGCATGGTAAAGCTCACCTTGCCCGGTCCGGGGAACGCCTCGAGTTCGCCGCGCATCGCCGCCACGATCTCGCCCACATCGCGCGAGCCGTCGGCGCGCGGCGCGAGCGACACGATCACCTGGCCGTACGCGTCGCCGTGCAGCGGCTCGGTGTCGGTGAATTTCACGCCCGCGATCGAAGTGAGCGCGCGCGCCTCGCCATCGCGCAGGCGCCCGCGGATCTCGCGCTCCAGTGCCTCGGCGCGCTCGCGCGTTGCCTCGATCGGCGCGCCGGCCGGCATGTCGACATTGACGTAGAAGATGCGGATCGGATCGAACGCGAAGAACTCGAGCCGGACCAGGCCGCCGGCGACGGCCGCGCCGGCCGCAGCGATCGCGAGCACGATCAGGGCGGTGAAGCGCCTCGGGCGCCGCATCACGTAGAGCAGCGCCCGCGCGTACCGGACGCGCAGCAAGTGCGTGAAGCGGTGGCGCAGGCGCTGCGTGCGCGTGGGCTTCGACAGGTCCAGCTTCAGCGCCACCACATGCGTCGGCAGCATCCAGTAGGCCTCGACGAGGCTGATCGCGAGCGTGAGCGTGACCACGAACGGGATCACGAACATGAACTTGCCGACGATTCCCGGCAGCAGCATCAGCGGCAGGAATGCCGCGATCGTGGTTGCCACCGAGGAGGTGACCGGCGCGAACGTTTCGCGCAGCGCCTCGAGCGCGGCGCTCAGGACCTGCTCGCCGCGCTGCACGCGGAAGTAAAGCGCCTCGACCACGACCACGGCGTCGTCCACGATCATGCCGAGCACGATCACCACGCCGAGGAGCACCGAGATGTTGAGGGTGAAACCGACCGCGTGCAGAACCGCGAGGGCGCCGGCGAGCGAAAACGGAATGCCGAGGGCGATCAGCACCGACACCCGCGTGCCGAGGAAGATCCAGCAGGTTGCCAGGACGAGCGCAAGGCCGAGCGCGGCGTTCGACTGCATGACGCGGATCGCGTCGCGCGTCGGGACCGTCTGGTCGTCGGTGAGCGAGAGCCGCAGACCGCTTCGCGCCACGAGCGGGTTTTTTTCCGCGAGGTAGCCGTTGATGCGCTCAACGAGCTCGAGCGTGTTGGTGTAGCTCTTCTTGGTGATGGAGAACAGGACCGCCGGCCGTCCCTCCGTGGAGGCGAGGTTGCGCGGCGTGGCGCGGGCGCGCGATGCGGTAGCGACGGCATCGAGCGGCACGCGCTGCTCGGTGCCCGGAACCGCCACGGTCAGCTGCGCGAGGTAGTCCGGATCGGCGTCCTGGCCGACCAGGCGCACGAGCCACGCGTCGCCACCCGCCACCGTCTTGCCGGCGAAGGTGTCGCGAAACCAGGCTCCCACGGCGTCCGCCAGGTCGGCGGCGTTGAGGCCGCGCGCCGCCAGCCGGCGCGGGTCGAACTCCACCAGCAGCTCCGGGTCGCGCAGACCGAGCGCAAACACCTGGTCCACGCCGGGCAGCCGCTCGAGGTCGGCCCGGATGGCGTACGCCGTGCGGCGCAGCGCCTCGTCATCGGCCCTGCCGCTCAGCAGCACCTGAGCCGTGGGAAAGCCGTTGGAGGTGGTGATTTCCAGCACGCGCGGGTCGTTGCGCACCTCGGGCGGCAGCTCGGTCTGCGCCTTGTTCTGCACTTCGCGCCGCAGGTCGTTGACACGCTTGTCGAACACGCGCTCCGGGATGTCGCGGAAACGCACCAGGATCGAGGAGACGGTTTCGCGGCTGCTCGAGACGACGAATCGGATGTCGGCGACTTGCCGGATCGCGTCCTCCAGCGGCTGCGTGACGCGCTTCTCGACGTCCTCGGCCGACGCCCCGGGGAGCACCGTGGTGATGTTCACCCAGTTGAAATTGATTTCGGGATCCTGTTCGCGCGGCATCTGCAGGTAGCCGATCGCGCCCATCAGCAGCACCACGCCGAAGGTGATGTTGGCAAACGGGTGGTTGCGCAGCAGCAGCTCGACGAACTTCATCGGGACGGAGGTCTAGTTTCCCGGCCCTGCGAGGCGCTGGCCGTCTTGCAGCGCGAGGTGCCCGGCGACCACGATGCGCGTCGCCGCCGGCAGTTCGGTCAGTGCCGGTCGGCCTTCCTGCGCCTGCGGCAAGGCGCGAAAGCGCGCCACGCCAGACTCCTCGGTGAATACCCCGAGGCGCCCGCCGCGGCGCACGACGAATTCGGCCGGAACGTGCCTGCGCGGATCGCGCCAGACGATTCGCCCAGAGGCGCCCGGCGGCGCCGGATCCCGCGCGAACTCGAGGCGCGCCTCCACGGTGCGCGCCTGCGGATCGATGGCCGGCGAGAGCCGCAGCAGTTTGAGCTTGCGGGTGCCGCCGTCGCCCACGAAACGGACTTCCGTTGCCCCTGCCAGCGAGTCGCGATCGGCAAGCTGGACCTGCGCCGCAATCTCGATGCGCTCGGCGTCGGCGAGCGCCACCAGAGGCGTGCCCGGCACCGCAAGTTCGCCGACCTGTCCGAGGCGCTGGCGCACGATGGCACGGAACGGCGCCCGCACCACGCACTTCTCGACCGCGCGCTCGGCGCTCGCGAACTGGGCCTGCGCCTGGGCGGCGTCGGCGCGCATGACCTCGAGCTCGGTCTCGCGCGTATCGACTGCTTCCTTGGAAAAGAACCCCTTGGCACCGAGCTCGCGGGCGCGCCGCAGCTGCTGCTCGGCAAGCTCGAGGCGCGAGCGCGCGGCCTCATGCGCCGCGCTGGCGCGCGCCCGCGCCAGTTCGTGATCGCGGCAGTCCAGGCGGGCGAGCACCGTGCCGCGGGCGACGGTCTGCGCGACCTCGACCGGCATCTCCATGATGCGGCCGCTGATTTCGGCGGCAATGCGCGATTCGTTGCGCGCAGCCGCCTGCGCCGAGGCGTCGCGCTCGGGATGGAGCGCAATTTCGGCGAGCGGCCGCGCAAGCGGTCGCGGCGGGGTCTGCGCGATTGCCTGCGGCGCGGCAAGCGCGGCGGCGAGGACGAGTACTCGGGCGAGCATGGCATCCGCCTTGTGCGACGCAATGCTAGCAGGGCGCAACGGCGAAATCTTGTCAGTTGCGCTGCTTTGCAGTAGCGTTGCAGGCGTACGCAGGGGTCCTGGCGTTGTTTCAAACGCCTGGTGAGAGATACCCTAGGAACCTGATGCGGGTAATGCCGCCGGAGGGACGCGTCGATCGCGCTTCCGGTGCCTCCGAGCCTGCGGCTGCAAAGGAGCGCCATGAACGCCAATCCGAAGTTTCTTGCCGCGACCGCGCACGTCGATGCGGCCGCAATCGAGCCGCTGCCCGGCTCGCGCAAGGTGTACCGCGAAGGCTCGCGTCCGGACCTGCGCGTGCCGATGCGCGAGATCTCGCAAAGCGGCGGCCAGCCGCCGATCACGGTGTACGACACCTCCGGACCGTATACCGATCCGCGGGTGCGGATCGATGTCCGTGCCGGGCTGCCGGCGCTGCGCGAGGGCTGGATCGCCGAACGCGCCGACACCGAGGTGCTCGCCGGGCCCAGCTCGGCGTACGGGCGCGACCGCCTGACGGATCCGAAGCTCGCGGAACTGCGCTTCGACCTGCGGCGCTCGCCCCGGCGCGCGCGCCCCGGCGCGTGCGTCACGCAGATGCACTACGCCCGGCGCGGCATCGTGACCCCCGAAATGGAATTCGTCGCGCTGCGCGAGAACCAGAACCGCGCCGGGCTCGCCGAATCGATCCTCACGCAGCACGCGGGCGAGGGATTCGGCGCGCTGCTGCCCAAGGTGATCACCCCGGAATTCGTGCGCGACGAGGTGGCGCGCGGGCGCGCCATCATTCCCGCGAACATCAATCACCCGGAGGCCGAGCCGATGGTGATCGGCAGGAATTTCCTGGTCAAGGTGAACGCCAACATCGGCAACTCCGCGGTGACCTCCTCGATCGGCGAGGAGGTCGAGAAGATGACCTGGGCGATCCGCTGGGGCGCCGATACGGTGATGGATCTCTCGACCGGCAAGCACATCCACGAGACCCGCGAGTGGATCATCCGCAATGCGCCGGTCCCGATCGGGACGGTGCCGATCTATCAGGCGCTGGAAAAGGTTGACGGCGATGCGGCGGCACTCACCTGGGAGATCTTCCGCGACACGCTGATCGAGCAGGCCGAGCAGGGCGTGGATTACTTCACGATTCACGCCGGCGTGCGCCTGCCGTTCATCCCGCTCACCGCGCGGCGCATGACCGGAATCGTCTCGCGCGGCGGCTCGATCCTGGCGAAGTGGTGCCTTGCGCATCACAAGGAGAGTTTTCTCTACACCCGTTTCGAGGACATCTGCGAGCTCATGCGGGCGTACGACGTCTCGTTCAGCCTGGGAGACGGGCTGCGGCCGGGTTCGATCTACGACGCGAACGACGAAGCGCAGCTCGCCGAGCTGAGGACGCTGGGCGAACTCACCCGCATCGCATGGCAGCACGACTGCCAGGTGATGATCGAGGGCCCCGGGCACGTGCCGATGCAGCTCATCCGGGAGAACATGGAGCTGCAGCTCAAGTACTGCGACGAGGCGCCGTTCTACACGCTGGGCCCGCTCGCCACGGACATCGCGCCGGGCTACGACCACATCACGAGCGCGATCGGCGCCGCCCTGATCGGTTGGTTCGGCACCGCGATGCTGTGCTACGTGACGCCGAAGGAGCACCTCGGGCTGCCCAACAAGAAGGACGTCAAGGACGGCATCATCGCCTACAAGATCGCGGCGCACGCCGCCGATCTCGCGAAGGGGCACCCGGGAGCGCAGATCCGCGACAACGCGCTGTCGCAGGCGCGCTTCGACTTCCGCTGGGCGGACCAGTTCAATCTCGGGCTCGACCCGGACACGGCGCGCGAATTCCACGATGAAACGCTGCCTCAGGAGGGCGCGAAGCTGGCGCATTTCTGCTCGATGTGCGGGCCGCATTTCTGCTCGATGAAGATCACGCAGGACGTGCGCGAGTATGCGGCGCGCCTTGGCGTCAGCCCCGAGGCTGCGCTCGAGCAGGGGATGCAGGAAAAAGCGGTCGAATTCGTGCGCAAGGGCGGCGAGCTGTACCGAAGGACCTGAGCGCGTGGCGACGCTCCGGGGCAGGTCGGCGGTGGTGACCGGCTCGACGAGCGGGATCGGTCTGGGCATCGCCACGCGCCTTGCAGACGCCGGCGCCAACGTGATGCTGAACGGCTTCGGCGCCGCCGAGGAGATCGAGCGCATCCGGCGCGAGCTTGCCGGGCGGGGAGCGGGGGTGGGCTACCACGGCGCGGACATGAGCAGACCGGCCGAGGTCGCCGAACTGGTGGCCGCCGCAGTGCGCGAGTTCGGCGCCCTGGACATCCTGGTGAACAACGCCGGCATCCAGCACGTCGCGCCGGTGCAGGACTTTCCCGCCGAACAGTGGGAACACGTGATCGCGATCAACCTTTCGGCGGCCTTCTACGCCACGCGGTCCGCGCTGCCCGGCATGCTCGCCCGCAATTGGGGACGGATCCTCAACATCGCATCGGTGCATGGCCTGGTCGCCTCGGTGCACAAGGCCGCCTACATCGCGGCCAAGCACGGCCTGGTCGGATTGACCAAGGTGGTCGCGCTCGAGACGGCACAGAGCGGCGTCACCTGCAACGCCATCTGCCCGGGCTGGGTGCTCACGCCGCTCGTGGAGCGGCAGATCCGCGCGCGGGCCGATGCCGAGCAGCGAAGCTACGAGCAGGCGAAGCTCGACCTCGTCTCGGAGAAGCAGCCGTCGAGGGAATTCGTGACGCCGGCGCAGATCGGCGATCTGGCCCTGTTCCTCTGCAGCGACAGCGCGGCGCAGATCCGCGGCCAGGCGCTCGCGGTGGATGGCGGCTGGACGGCGCAGTAACCGCAGCGGAGGGCTACCTGTCAGAAAAACTGGGCACTGGAGGAGTATGTATCACAATAGGACAGAAACAACCCATTATGGTACAGTCGGGCTATGCGCCAAGTCCTTTCCGCGCGCGATGTGCTGTTCTCGAAGACCCAGCAGCGGTTGCTCGGGGCGCTATTTTCCGGCGCGGCGCCGCAGGGGCTGTCTTACGCGGAGCTTCTTCGGCGCACGGCGGGTGGCGCGGGCGCGATTCACCGCGAATTGAGGCAATTCATCTCCGCCGGGCTGTTGAAGGAGAAGCGGATCGGCGGGCCTCGCTTGTTCGTCCCCAATCCGGATCATCCCGTCTACGAAGACCTTTGCTCCGTTGCCAGGAAACTTCTGGGTGCCCCGGCCGCCGTGCGCGATGCGCTCCTGCCTCTCGAAGCAGAGATCGAACAGGCCTACGTCTTCGGGTCCATGGCGACGAATTCCGAGGGTGCCGACAGCGACGTCGATGTGCTGGTAGTGGGTACTTGCGACTACGGTGAATTGCTGGCTGTGCTCCAGCCGCTTGAGAAAACATTGGGTCGGCACATCAGCGTCCGCTTATACGAACCGGATGAATACCGAAGGCTCGTCAGAGAAGATCATTTTGTCCGCGCAGTCGATGCAGGGTCCAAGCTCTGGGTTTTCGAGCCGAAAGCGCAGTCCCGAAAGACAAGAACTTCCAAAGCAAGACCGTGAAGCGTCCCGCTCAAGCAAAGAACCTTGTGGACCTCGGTTATTTGCACGATGAACCTCACTCGCGGGAGGAGCTAGACGGGTGTTTGTCGCTCGCCGAAGGATTCCTGCAGGTAGCCAGGAATGATCGCTTCGACGCGCGCGTCCGGTACCTCAACGCTTACGAAGCGGTTTTCCAGATCGCGACTGCCGGACTGAGAGCCATGAATCTGCGTCCGTCGCAAAAGGCCGGGTCGCGGGCGCAATCGATCCAGGCGCTCGCGTGGACGCTCGGCGTCGAAAAGGCCGTCATGCCGATCCTCATCCAGGCAAACCGGGAAAGGGCCGAAACGACGTACCGGAAGACGGGCCACGTCGTGCCCGGCAAGCGGGAGATCGCTGCCTTGATTGCATCTGCCGAAAGAATCCTCGAGGCAGCGAAGAAACGTCTTCTGCACGACGATCGTGAATAGCCGAGTATTGGCTCCGTGGAAAGTCTTTTCGTCTCCCTACTCAAGATCGCGGCGGCGGTCGCGGTCGGTCTGCCGCTCGTGGTCTACCTCGCGCAGGACAGCCTCATCTTCTACCGGCAGCCGCTCCCGGACACGCGGCGCGCGGAAATCGCACGGCGCTTTCCGGCGGCGACGGAAGTCACGCTCGCCTCCGCCGACGGCACGAAACTCCATGGCTGGTTGGTGAGGCCGCATGGAGTCGAGCGCGCGCCGCTCGTACTGTACTTCGGCGGCAACGCCGAGGAAGCCTCGTACCTGCTCGAGGCGGTCGGCGATCCGGCCCGCGGCGAGACGCCCGGAGTCGCGTGGCTCATCGTCAACTATCGCGGCTACGGCGCAAGCGAAGGCTCGCCTGCGGAGCGCACGCTCGTCGCCGACGCGCTGACCCTCTACGATCACGCGGCGAAACTTCCCGGCGTGGAGGCAGGCCGAATCGTGGCATTCGGCCGCAGCTTGGGGAGCGGAATTGCGGTGCCGCTTGCCGCGCAGCGGCCGGTGCGTGCCGTGATTCTCGTTTCACCGTTCGACAGCCTCGCGGCGGTCGCGAAGCGCTACTACTGGTACCTGCCCGTGGATTGGATGCTCAAGCACCGCTTCGACTCGATCGCGCTCGCACCGGCACTCAAGCAGCCGCTGCTCTGTCTCATCGCGGAACGCGACGAAGTGATCCCGCCGGTGCACAGCGAGCGGCTGTTCGACGCTTGGGGCGGAGCCAAGCGGAAGATCGTTCTTGCGGAGGCGGGGCACAACAGCACGGACGCACACCCCGCGTTCTGGTCGTCGGTCCGCGAATTTCTCGCGAATCGGTGAGAATCGGGCGCCGATCCCGATCTTGATATGTCCGACGCGACGCTCCTGCACGCGCTGATCCTCGGCGTTGTCGAGGGCCTCACCGAGTTTCTTCCGGTTTCCAGCACCGGCCACCTGATCCTCGCGGGCGAGCTGCTCGGACTCAATGACGCGCGCGCCAAGGTGTTCGAGATCGTGATTCAGTCCGGGGCGATGCTCGCGATCGTATGGGAATACCGTGGGCGCTTTTTCAGGGTCGATCCCAGGCTCTGGATCAACCTGGCGATCGCCTTCATGCCGGCGGCGCTGCTGGGGCTCGCGTTCGGCTCGGCGATCAAGGAGTATCTGTTCCAGGCGGTGCCGGTGGCCCTCGCCTTCGTCGCCGGGGGGCTCATCATTCTCTGGGTCGAGGGCAGGGAGCGGAATTGGCGGGTGGACAGCGTCGCCGAGATGACCTGGCTCGATGCGCTCAAGGTGGGCGTCGCGCAGGCATTTGCGCTCATTCCCGGCACTTCGCGTTCCGGCGCGACGATCATCGGCGGCATGCTGTTCGGCCTGTCGCGCCGTGCGGCGACCGAGTTCTCGTTCTTTCTCGCGGTGCCGACGCTGGTCGCGGCCGGCGCCTACGACGGTTACCGCAATCGCGCGCTGTTCTCGAGCGCCGACCTGGCGCCGTTCTCGGTCGGGCTGGGCGTGTCCTTCGTCGCCGCGCTGCTGTGCGTGCGCTGGCTGATCCGCTACGTCGCGACGCATGATTTCAAACCCTTCGCCTGGTACCGCATCGCGTTCGGGCTGGTGGTGCTTCTGACCGCGTACTACGGCTGGGTGGACTGGTCGCCTTAGTCGCTAGCCCTGCACCCACGGCAATCCGGCGAGCTTCCAGCCGTTCACGCTCGAGCGGTGCTGGTTCGAGTCCCGGTCGCCTTCGAACCCTTCCAGCACGTTGTAGCATTCGCGCCATCCGGCTTGCGTGGCGAGGATCGCGGCGAAGTGCGAGCGGTTGCCGGAGCGGCACAGGAACAGGAGCGGATCGTCCTTGCCGGTCGCCTCGGCAAGCTGGCGCAGGAAGTTCGGGTTGAATTGCGCCCCCGGATAGCTGTTCCACTCGACCAGCACGCTGTCCGGTACCCGCCCCACCCAATAGAGCTCAGCCTGGGTGCGCACGTCGACCAGCTTGGCGCCCGCCTGCATCAGGGCGTACGCCTCGCGAGGCAGCAACGCGCCCGTGTACGGCAGGTTGAGCTGCCGGGCGCGCTCCCGGGCGGCCTTCCTGATTTCGTCGAGGTCCGGCATCGGCTCCTTCGCACGCGAATTATAGGATTGCAATGCCTGCACGGCGCTGGTGCCGGGGGGCGCGAAATGCACCCACATGGTGCGATGGGCTAAGCTAGAATCGCAAAAACCGGCCAAGACAGGGACTGGCCGGGGCAACCGCGCGTGGCATGGATTCTGCTCCCAATCGGGGGTCCGGCCAGCGCGCACGGTCTGCATTCCTTTTGGAACCAATCAGGAGACTTGGAGATGGAGATGACGCCCGATGACGTCTTGACGATGCTCAAGGACAAGGAGGCCAAGTTCGTCGACCTCCGCTTCACCGACACCCGCGGCAAGGAGCAGCACGTGACCGTGCCGGTGAAGTACTTCACCAAGGACAAATTCGAGCATGGCCATGCCTTCGACGGCTCCTCGATTGCCGGGTGGAAGGGCATCCAGGCCTCCGACATGCTGCTGATGCCGGATCCGGTGACGGCGCGCATGGACCCGTTCACCGACGAAGCGGTGCTCAACATCAATTGCGATGTGGTCGAGCCCATGGACGGCAAGCCCTACAGCCGCTGCCCGCGCGGCGTGGCGAAGCGCGCCGAATCGTATCTGAAGTCGACCGGACTGGGCGACACCGCGTATTTCGGCCCCGAACCCGAGTTCTTCATCTTCGACGGCGTGACATGGAACGTCGACATGTCGGGCTGTTTCGTGAAGATCAAGTCGGAAGAGGCGCCCTGGTCCTCCGGGATCGACTACGAGTCGGGCAACATGGCCCATCGCGCGCCGGTGAAGGGCGGATATTTTCCGGTGCCGCCGACCGACACGCTGCAGGACATCCGCGACGCCATGTGCCTCGCGCTCGAGCAGCAGGGGGTCGAGGTGGAAGTTCACCACCACGAGGTGGCGGCGGCCGGGCAGAACGAGATCGGGACCCGCTATGCGCCGCTGGTGCAGCGCGCCGACTGGATGCAGATCCTCAAGTACACGGTCTGGAACGTGGCGCATTCGTACGGCAAGACCGCGACCTTCATGCCCAAGCCGATCGTCGGCGACAACGGCTCGGGCATGCACGTGCACCAGTCGGTGTGGAAGGGCGGCAACAATCTGTTCGCCGGGAACCTCTACTCGGGGCTTTCCGAGTTCGCGCTGTACTACATCGGCGGCATCATCAAGCACGCCAAGGCGCTCAACGCGATCACCAATCCGGGCACCAATTCCTACAAGCGCCTGGTGCCCGGATTCGAAGCGCCGATCAACCTGGCGTACTCGGCCCGCAATCGCTCGGCGGCGTGCCGCATCCCCTACGTCTCGAATCCGAAGTCGCGCCGGGTCGAAGTGCGCTTTCCGGACCCGACGACCAATCCCTATCTGGCGTTTGCCGCGATGCTGATGGCGGGGCTGGACGGCGTGCAGAACAAGATCCATCCGGGCGATCCGATCGACAAGAACATGTACGACCTGCCTGCCGAGGAGGCCGCAAAGGTGCCGCACGTCTGCGCCTCGCTCGAGGAGGCGATCGAATGGCTGCGCAAGGACCGTGCGTTTCTCACCAAGGGCGGCGTGTTCGACGACGATCTCCTCGAGGCGTACATTGCGCTCAAGGAGGAAGAGCTCACGCGCTTCCGCATGACGACGCACCCGGTTGAATTCGACATGTACTACAGCCTGTAGGGCGGCGGCACGTACCTGCGCGGGAGAGAACGGGCGGTACGCCCGTCCTCTTTTCTTCTCGGCGCGGTTTGCAGGATCGGCGAGGCGTGGCATAGACTTGGCGCGGATGCCTCAAGCGGCGCTTCGCGTGACACGCTGGATGGCCGGACCCGGGCTGGTGGCGCTCGCCATGGCAGGGGCGGCGTTCGCCCAACAGCAGGGCGACGTGGTGACGATCTGGAGCTGCAAGGACAAGGACGGCCGCACGCACGTCACCAATCTGAAGGAAGACACGGTCGGCAAGGAGTGCCGGATCGTTCAGCAGCAACGCGTCAACGTGGTGCCGTCGCAGAAGCCGGCGGCCAAGGCGCCTTCCCCGCCGGGCTTTCCGAAGGAAACCGTCTCGGATCGCCTCGCGGCGAGGGAAAAGCAGCGCCAGACGCTGGAGCGCGAACTGGCGCAGGAGCAGGAAATGCTTGCCGAAGCGCAGCGCCGACTTGCCGAGCAGGAATCGATCCGCAGCGGCGACGAGCGCAATTACGCCAAGGTGCTGGAGCGGCTGCAGCCTTACCGCGACACGGTGGACGTGCACAAGAAGAACGTCGAAGCATTGAAGCGCGAGCTTGCCAACCTCTATCGTTGAGGGGTTGGATTGCCATGGCCCGCCCATACGCCGGGCTCGAGCTACTCGCCACCGCCGTTGTACTGCTCGATGAGCGCCTCGCCGTACGCTACGCGAATCCGGCGGCCGAGAACCTGCTCGAAATCAGCGCCCGCGGCCTGCGGGAACAGCACTTTCCGGACCTCTTTACCGAGCGCAGCGAGCTGCAGAGGGCGTTTTCGGAAGCGCTGACCGTGCACTGGGACTACGCGGCGCAGGAAGTGACCTACGTGCGCCCGGGGCGCGAACCGCTTCCGTTGCTGTGCGTGCTCACGCGCGTCGAGGCACCGGACGCGGCGCTGCTTGCCGAGCTGAGGCCGATCGCCCAGCAGCTGCGCATGGAGCGCGAGGAGCGCCTCATGGACCAGCATGCCGCGAGCCGCGAGCTGATCCGCAACCTCGCGCACGAGATCAAGAATCCTCTGGGCGGCCTGCGGGGCTCGGCGCAGCTGCTGGAACGGGAACTGGAGCGCACCGAACTCCGGGAGTACACCCAGGTCATCATCCAGGAGGCCGACCGGCTGCAGGCGCTGATGGACCGGCTCCTCACGCCACACCGCCCGCCGCAGCCGGTGCGGCTCAACATTCACGAAGTGCTGGAGCGGGTGCGCAATCTGGTGCTCGCCGAATTCGGGCAGGGCGTTTCGATCCTCTGCAATTACGATCCGAGCGTGCCCGATCTGGTGGGCGACCGGGAGCAGCTCATCCAGGCGGTCCTCAACATCGCCCGCAATGCCGGACAGGCGCTGACATCGGAAGCCAATCGGCCATGGCGCCGCGGCACGATCATCTTTCGCACCCGCGTGGCACGCCAGGTGACCATCCTCCGGCAGCGGCACAAGCTGGCACTAGAATTGCAAGTGACGGACGACGGGCCCGGCGTCCCGGTGGAAATCCGGGACAGGATCTTCAGCCCTCTGGTGTCGGGGCGGGACGGCGGCACGGGCTTGGGACTGTCGCTCGCGCAGGCGTACATCGGCCATCACGGTGGTGTCGTGGAGTGCTCGAGCAGCCCCGGGCGCACGGTCTTTACGATTCTGGTGCCGCTCGGTTGAAAGCGGAAAACGAGATGAATCCGGTTTGGATCGTTGACGACGACCGTTCCATCCGCTGGGTGTTCGAGAAGGCACTCAGCCGGGAGGGCATCGCCTACAGTTCCTTCGCCTCGGCGCAGGAGGCGCTCGATGCGCTCGGCGACGGTGCGCCGAAAGTGCTGGTGTCCGACATCCGAATGCCGGGACCGTCCGGCATCGAGCTGCTGCAAAGGGTCAAGGAGCGGCACCCGGCGGTCCCGGTGATTGTGATGACCGCCTACTCGGACCTGGACTCCGCGGTGGCCGCATTTCAGGGCGGCGCCTACGAATACCTGCCCAAGCCGTTCGACGTCGATCAGGCGGTCGGGCTGATCCGGCGCGCCCTGGAAGAAAGCCAGCGCGAGCAGGGGGCGGGCGAATCGACGATAGAGTTGCCCGAGATCCTCGGGCAGGCGCCCGCGATGCAGGAGGTGTTTCGGGCGATCGGCAAGCTCTCCCAATCCAATGCCACGGTGCTGATTACGGGCGAGTCCGGGACCGGAAAGGAACTCATTGCGCGTGCGCTGCACCGCCATAGCGCGCGCGCCTCACGGCCGTTCGTCGCCATCAATACCGCGGCGATGCCGAAGGACCTGCTCGAATCGGAGCTGTTCGGCCACGAGCGCGGAGCGTTCACCGGCGCCCAGCAGCTGCGGCGCGGACGCTTCGAGCAGGCCGAGGGCGGGACGCTGTTTCTCGACGAAATCGGCGACATGCCCGCCGAGCTGCAGACGCGGCTGCTGCGCGTGCTCTCGGACGGAACGTTCTACCGCGTGGGCGGCCACCAGCAATTGCGCGCCAATGTGCGGGTCATCGCCGCCACGCATCAGGACCTCGAGCAGCGGGTACGCGAAGGCGCGTTCCGCGAAGACCTGTACCACCGCCTGAACGTGATCCGGATGCGCGTCCCGGCGTTGCGCGAACGGCGCGAGGATATTCCGATCCTGGCGCGCAATTTTCTCGCGCGCAGCGCACGCGAGCTCGGTATCGAGCCCAAGCGCCTGTCCGACGAGGTGCACGCGCATCTGGCTCGCTTCGACTTTCCCGGCAACGTCCGCCAGCTCGAAAACCTGTGCCACTGGCTCACGGTGATGGCCCCGGGACAGGTCATCGGCCTGGCGGACCTGCCGGCTGAGCTGCGCGGCGCCGCGACCCTGCCGGTCGCAACGAACTGGGTCGTTGCGCTCGAGCGCGAGGTCGAGCGCCGGTTCGAAAGCGGGCAGAGCGGGATCCTGGACCAGCTCGGACGGCAATTCGAGCGGACGCTCATTTCGAAGGCGCTCGCGCGAACCGGCGGGCGACGCATCGAGGCGGCGAATCTTCTCGGCATGGGCCGCAACACGATCACCCGGAAAATCCACGAGCTCGGGATCGACGAGGAAACCAGGCCCGGGTAACGCGGCTACGCCGTACCCGACGGGATCAGGCGGACCGCGGCGCGCTCATCGGCCGCCGTCTTTGCAAGCAGACTGAGCAGCGCGTACACCGCTCCGCATGCCGGTGCGGGCGTTTGGGTGAGCTGTGCGAGCTCGAGCACTGCGCCGAGCAGCGCCTCGGTCTCGATTTCCCGCCCGGCCTCGACGTCCTGCAGCGTCGAGGTCTTGTGCTTGCCGACCTTCTCGGCGCCGGCGATGCGCTTTTCCAGCGGCACGCGAAACTCGATCCCGAGTTTGCCGGCGATCGCCTGCGCTTCGCGCATCATCGCGGCGGCCAGTTCGCGGGTCGGCGCGAACTGGCACAGATCGACCAGCGTCGCGTGCGTGAGCGCGCTGATCGGATTGAAACTCATGTTTCCCCACAGCTTGAGCCAGATCTCGGCGCGGATGTTGTCGAGCACGAACGCCTTGAATCCCGCGCGCGTGAGGGCGCCGGCGACCCGCTGCACGCGCTCGGTCTGAGCGCCGTCCAGTTCGCCGAGCGCGAAACGGTCGCCTTCGACGTGCCGGATCACTCCGGGCGCCTGGATTTCACCGGCCGGGTAGACCACGCAGCCGATGATGCGCTGCGGCTCGATGTGCCGCGCGATGACGCCGTTCGGATCGAGGCAGCGGATCGGCCGGCCGTCGTAGGCGCCGCCGTGGCGCTGGAAATACCACCACGACAGACCGTTCTGCGCCGTCATCAGCATGGTGTCCGGATTGAATAGCGCCGGCAGCTTCGGCGCCACCGCTTCGATGATGTGCGCCTTCACCGAAAGAATCACGAGGTCCTGCGTTCCGGCAGCGGCGAAATCGTCCGTCGCCGCGGCGGTCCGCGCCATCTGCTCGCTGCCGTCGGCAAGCACCAGCTTCAGTCCGCTGCGTCGGATCGCCTCGAGATGGGCGCCGCGATCGAGCAGCGTGACCGACTCGCCCGCGAGCGCGAGCTTCGCGCCCAGCAGCCCGCCGATGGCGCCGGCGCCGACTACGCAGATTCGCATGGGACTCTCCTATTCGTAGCGGTTGCGAAGCGCGCCGATCCCCTGGATCGTGA
>Ga0137796_10000246_pt1 | contig 34417 bp, 34 predicted proteins | sample OV2TP3_FD_97704 | JGI IMG/M metagenome (GOLD analysis project Ga0137796, IMG submission 97704) | reverse complement strand
CGGGGCGATCTCGGGCTCGAGCGTGGCGATGGCGGCGGCGATGAGCGTGATCGCCATTCCGCAGATGCGCGCGCGGGGCTATCCCGACTGGCTGTCCGCGGGGCTGGTCGCCACCGCCGGCGGCATCGCCATGCTGATCCCGCCGAGCATCATCCTGATCCTCTACGGCATCGTCACCGAGACCTCGGTCGTGGCCCTGTTCTTCGCCGGCGTCGTTCCCGGGCTGCTGCTCGCCCTGGGCAACATCATCAGCGTGATCGTGCTCGCCTGGTGGCTGAAGCTGCCGCGCGGCAAATTCGAGGCGCGCCGGCTGTGGACCGAGTTCAAGGGCGCGGCGCCCGCGCTCGGCATGCCGGTGGTGATTCTCGGCGGGCTCTATGGCGGGCTGTTCACCCCGACCGAGGCTGCGGCCGCCGCATGCGGGTACGCGCTGGTCTATGGCCTCATCACGGGGCGCGCCGCGTTCGTCGCAGGCCTGGTGCCGACGGCACGGCGCGCGCTGAACCTGACCGCCGTGGTGCTGTTCCTGGTGGGCAGCGTCGGCGTGTTCCAGTTCCTCGCGGCGAACATGTACTGGCCGCAGCAGATCACCAAGACCGTGACGGCCTGGGGCCTGACGCCGCTCACGTTCATCTTCGCCTTCATGTTCGTGCTGCTGATACTCGGCATGTTCGTCGACGGCATCGCCATGGTGCTGCTGACGGTGCCCGTGGTGTTCCCGGTCGCCGCGGCGCTCAAGATCGACCCGGTCCACCTCGGCATCATGCTCACGCTGGCGGTCGAGATGAGCGTCGTGACGCCCCCGGTCGGGCTGAACCTGTTCGCCGTGAGCGGCACGTCGAAGATACCCGTGGCGCAGGTGCTGAAGGGCTCGGTGCCGTTCTTCCTCGGCGACCTGACGGTGCTGATGCTGGTCATCTTCTTCCCGATCCTGGCGATCTGGCTCCCCGGTCAGCTGGTGACCACGGTGTTCAGGTAGTCGTGCTGCGGCGCGTCGCCGGCGGCGCGGGCGGCGCGTGTACACTCGGCCGCGCATGAGCCAGGCCGCCGCGCGCAGGGCCGACAGCCCCATCGACGCCGAGAAGCTGCTCGCGGTGGTGGCGGCGGTGGCGCGCGAAGCGCGTCCCAACGTCGAGCCGCGCGTGGCGCTCGACACCTCCCTCGAGAAGGAGCTCGGTCTCGACAGCCTCGCGCGGGTGGAGCTGGTGCTGCGCCTGGAGCGCGAGTTCGCGGCGAGCCTGCCCGAGCAGGCCCTCGCCACGAGCGAGACGCCGCGCGACCTGCTGCGGTTCCTGCTCGGCTCGATCGGGCATGCGCCGCGCGCCGCCGACACGAGCGTCGCGAGCCTGGTGCAGTCCGGGTCGGTGCCCCCGCCCCTGCAGGCGCGCACGCTGACCCAGGCGCTCGAGTACCACGTCGAGCGTCAGCCGGAGCGGCTCACGGTGCACCTCTACGAGGAGGGCGCGGAGCACCCGATCAGCTACCGCGCGCTCTGGGAGGGCGCGCTCGGCTACGCGGCGAAGCTGCACGAGGCGGGGCTGCAGCCCGGGCAGATGGTGGCGATCATGCTGCCGACCTGCAAGGAGTACCTGTATTCCTTCTACGGCACCCTGCTCGCGGGCGGCGTGCCGGTGCCGCTCTACCCGCCGGTGCGCCTGACCACGATCGAGGACCACATGACGCGCCACGTCGGCATCCTGCGGAGCGCCGGCGCCGCGTTCATGATCACCATCCCGGAGGCGAAGCCGCTCGCCTACCTGCTGCGCGCCCAGGTCGAGCCGCTGCGCCGGGTGCTGACGCCCGCCGACCTCGAGGGGGGCGCGATGGGAGGAAGGGGCGGCTTCGTGCCGCACGCGGGCAAGGCGGGCGACATCGGCTTCCTGCAATACACCTCGGGCAGCACCGGCAACCCCAAGGGCGTGGTGCTGTCACACGAGAACCTGCTGGTCAACGTGCGCGCGATGGGCCGGGCGGTGAGCGCGAGCGCCGAGGACGTCTTCGTCAGCTGGCTGCCGCTGTACCACGACATGGGCCTGATCGGCGGCTGCTTCGCCACCATGTTCCTCGGCTTCCCCGTGGTGCTGATGTCGCCGCTCGCGTTCCTCTCGCACCCGGCAAGCTGGCTGCGCGCGATCCACCGGCACCGCGGCACCATCTCCGGCGGCCCGAACTTCTCCTTCGAGCTGTGCCTGCGCCGCATCCGCGACGCGGACCTGGAGGGCATCGACCTGTCGTCGTGGCGCTTCGCCTTCAACGGCGCCGAGCCCGTGAGCCCGGACACGCTCGAGGCCTTCTGCGGGCGCTTCGGCAAGTGGGGCTTTCGCCGCAGCTCGATGTCGCCGGTCTACGGGCTCGCCGAGTGCACCGTCGGCGTGTCCTTCACCACGCCCGGCGAGCCCTGGCGCATGGACGCGCTGGACCGCGGGCGCTTCTCCCGCACCGGCGAGGCGGCGCCCGCGCCTACCGCGGACCCGGCGCCGCTGCGCGTCGTCGGCTGCGGCCGCGTCATCGAGGGCCACGACCTGCGCGTGGTGGACGCCGCGGGCCTGGAGCTGCCCGACCGCCACGAGGGCCACCTGCAGTTCCGCGGGCCCTCCGCCACCTCGGGCTACTACCGCAACCCCGCGGCGACCAGGCTGCTGTTCGACGGCGAGTGGCTCAACACGGGCGACCGCGCCTACCTCGCCGACGGCATGGTCTACCTCACCGGCCGCGACAAGGACATCATCATCCGCGGCGGGCGCAACATCAGCCCCTACGAGCTGGAGCAGGCGGTGGGCGATCTCGCCGGCGTGCGGCGCGGCTGCGTCGCGGTGTTCGGCGCCGCGGACCCCGCGAGCGGCACCGAGCGCGTGGTGGTGCTCGCCGAGACGCGCGAGACGGACCGCTCGCGCCACGAGGACCTGAAGCGCATGATCAACTCGCTCGCGGTGGATCTGATCGGTGCGCCGGCCGACGACATCGTGCTCGCGCCCCCGGCGAGCGTGCCGAAGACCTCCAGCGGCAAGATCCGCCGCGTCGCGGCGCGCGAGTTCTACGAGCGCGGCCCGGCCGCGGTGCGGCCGCAGGCGGTGTGGCTGCAGCTCCTGCGGCTGCTGCTCGCGGGCGCCGCGCCGCAGCTGCGCCGGGGCCTGCGCGCCGCGGCGGGCCTCGCCTTCTCGCTGCGCGGCTATCTCGTCTTCGGCGCGCTGTTCCCGGTGGCGTTCCTCGCGGCGGTGCTCGCGCCGGTGCCGCGCTGCTGGTCGGTCGGGCGCCACGTCGCGCGCTGGTTCCTCAGGCTCTCGGGCATCCCCGTCGTCGCGCAGGGCGCGCCCCCCGGGACCGGGCCCGCGGTGCTGGCGGTGAACCACACCAGCTATCTCGACGCGGTGGTGCTGCTCTCGCTGCTGGAGTACCGCGGCTACGCCTTCGTCGCCAAGCGCGAGTTCCAGGGCCACTGGCTGATGCGGCGGCTGCTCGCCGGTTTCGGCACGCAGTTCATCGAGCGCTTCGATGTCGCGAGGAGCGCCGAGCACGCGGGCGCGCTCGCCGAGGCCGCCCGGCGCGGCGTGTCGCTCATCGTCTTCCCCGAGGGGACGCTCAGGCGCAGCACCGGCCTGATGGCGTTCCGCACCGGCGCCTTCCAGGCGGCGGCGCAGGCCGGGATCCCGGTGGTCCCGGTAGCGCTGCGCGGCGTGCGCTCGGCGCTGCGCGACGGCACCTGGTACCTGCGCCGTGCCGCGGTCGCGGTGACCTTCGGAGCGCCGGTCGCGGCGCGCGGCACCGACTGGAGCGCCGCGGTGGAGCTGCGCGACGCGGTGCGCGCCGAGATCCTGAAGCATTGCGGCGAGCCCGACCTCGCCGCGCCCGAAGCCCGCTGAGAAACGGGGTCAGGCCACGTTTCTCCGCGGTCAGTCGACGCGGCAGCGCTTGCGCACCTCTTCAACGAGGCGCGTGGCCTCGTCGAGGCTCGACCGGCTCATGTGCCGCGCGAGCATCTCGCGCAGGTCGGTGCGCGGCGCGCCGTTCTCCAGCGCCACGGTGAGCCAGGCGTAGGCCTGGACCTCGCTCGGCTCGACCCCGCGGCCGGTGGCGTAGAACAGGCCCACGTTGTACTGCGCGGCCGGGTGCCCGAGCTCGGCGGCGCGCCGGAACCAGCCCAGCGCCGCGACGTCGTCGCGCGGCACGCCCAGCCCCTTGGCGTACATCTCGCCGAGATAGGCCTGCGCGGTGCGGTCGTCCTGCTCGGCGGCGAGCCGGTACCAGTGCGCCGCGCGCGCGCCGTCGCGCGGCACCCCGAGGCCGTTCTCGTGGAGCAGGCCCAGGTTGAACTGCGCGTCGCGGTGCCCGCCCTCGGCGAGCGGCTGCCACTGCGCGCGCGCCGCCGCGTAGTCGCCCTTCTGCGCCGCGGCCACCCCGGCCTCGAAATCGGCCGCGCCCGCCGCGGCCGCAAGCAGCGGCAGCAGCAGCACCGCCAGTGCGCGCAGAGGCAGCATCGGCCCGCGTCGCCCCTCAGACGACGAGGCCGAGCAGCAGCAGGCCGCCGCCGGCAAGCACGATCCAGTTGACCGTGGTACCGATGACGCGCCCCTGGAAAGCGCCCGCATAGAGCCCCCAGGCGTGAACGATGCGCGCGAGCAGCAGCGCGATGCCCATGAGGTACACGATCCAGGGTTTCGCACCCAGCCACTCGACGAGGCCCATCAGCGCGAGCGCCATCGGCACGTACTCGATGAAATTGCCCTGCACGCGAATGGCGCGGCCCAGCTCCTCGTCGCCGCCGTCGAAGAAATTGATCTTCTTGCTCGCGCGCAGCACCGTGACGCGGACGCTCACGGCGACCAGCATCAGCGCCAGCAGCGCGACGAAAATCGCGGTGATTGGAATCGGAATCGTGCTCATGGAATTCCTCCCCGGGGGAGTACGGGCGATTCTACGCCAGTGCTTCCACCTTGCCGAGCAGCGCCTCGAACTGCGCGGCCGGCATCGGCTTGCCCACCAGGTAGCCCTGGATCTCCTCGCAGCCGTGCGCCTCGAGGTGGGGGCGCTGCGCGGGCGTCTCCACGCCCTCGGCGATCACGCGCGGGCCCAGGCGCTTGCCGAGCGAACGGCGATGCTGTCGCGGAACCCGACGACCACGCTGCCCTTGGATTGCGCCGCGGCGAGCCTCCCGGATGAGCGCGAGGATTCTGCGCCGCAGGCTGCGCCCGCGGTTGATCCAGGTCAAGCGCGCCGCCGCGGCAGGCGCCGGCAAACCGCAAGAAAGCGTTCGAGGACGGCTAAAGGACCGACTTCAGGAGCCGTCCCATCTCCGCGGGATTCTTCGTCACCTTGATGCCGCAGGCGCGCATCACGGCGAGCTTCTCCTGCGCGGTGCCCTTGCCGCCCGAGATGATGGCGCCGGCGTGGCCCATCCGCTTTCCCGGTGGCGCGGTCACTCCAGCGATAAAGCCCACCACCGGCTTCTTCATGCTCTGCTTCACCCATTGCGCGGCGGTCTCCTCGTCCGAGCCGCCGATCTCTCCGATCATGATCACGGCATCGGTGTCCGGGTCTTCGTTGAAGAGCTTGAGCACGTCGATGTGCTTCAGGCCGTTCACCGGGTCGCCGCCGATGCCCACCGCGGTCGACTGGCCGATGCCGAGCTCGGTGAGCTGCGCCACCGCCTCGTAGGTCAGCGTCCCGGAGCGCGACACGACGCCCACTCGCCCTCTCCTGTGGATGTGCCCCGGCATGATGCCGATCTTGAGCTCCTCCGGCGTGATTACGCCCGGGCAGTTGGGGCCCAGCAGCAGCGTCCTGCGCTTTTCCTTGCGCATGCGGTCGCGCACCGCCACCATGTCGCGCACCGGGATGCCCTCGGTGATGCAGATGACGAGGTCGAGGTCCGCCTCGACCGCCTCCAGGATCGCGCCCGCGGCGCTCGCGGGCGGCACGTAGATCACCGAGACGTTGGCGCCGGTCCTCTGCTTCGCCTCGCGCACCGTGCCGAAGATCGGGATGCCCTCGAAGTCCTCGCCCGCGCGCTTGGGGTTGACGCCCGCCACGTAGCAGGCGCGGCCGTTGGCGTAGTCGCGGCTGGCACGGGTGTGGAACTGCCCGGTGTTGCCGGTGATGCCCTGCGTCACCACGCGGCTGTTGCGGTCGACGAGGATGCTCATTTCTTCTTCCCCTTCCTCTTCGCGGGCTCGCGCCTGGCGGGCTTCTTCTTCGGCATCGCCTTCTTCACCGGCTTTCTCTTCATCGGCTTTCTCTTCGCGGGCTTCGCCTTCACCGCGGCGACCGCCTTCTGCCCGGCCTGCGCCATGTTGTCCGCGGCAATGATCGGCAGCCCCGAGTCCCGGAGGATCTTCTTGCCGAGGTCCTCGTTGGTGCCCTTCATGCGCACCACCAGAGGCACCGCGAGCTTCACCTCGCGCGCCGCCGCCACGATGCCGGTGGCGATGGTGTCGCACTTCATGATGCCGCCGAAGATGTTGACCAGGATGCACTTCACCTTCGGGTTGGCGAGCATGATCTTGAACGCCGCGGTGACGCGCTCGGCGGTCGCGCCCCCGCCCACGTCGAGAAAGTTCGCCGGCTCGCCGCCGAAGAGCTTGATGGTGTCCATGGTCGCCATGGCGAGGCCGGCGCCGTTCACCATGCAGCCAATGTTGCCCTCCAGCGAGATGTAGGACAGGTCGTGCCTGGAGGCCTCGATCTCGAGCGGATCCTCCTCGTCGAGGTCGCGCAGCGCCGTCACCTCGGGGTGGCGGAACAGCGCGTTGTCGTCGAAGTTGAGCTTGGCGTCGAGCGCGACCACGCGCCCGTCTCCGCTCAGGATGAGCGGGTTGATCTCGGCGAGCGAGGCATCCGTCTCGTCGTAGCAGCGATAGAGCGCCCTGAGCAGCGCGGCGGACTGCCGCAGTGAGGCTTCCGGAATCCCGATCTTCCTTGAAACAGCCTCGGCGTCCGCGTCGGTCAGGCCCGCGGCCGGATCGACGAGCACCTTGTGGATGCGCTCCGGGGTCTTCGCCGCGACCTCCTCGATGTCCATGCCGCCCTCGGAGGAGGCCATCAGGCAGACGCGCTGCGTGACCCGGTCGAGCACCATCCCGACGTAGAGCTCCTTGCGGATGTCGGCGCCCTCCTCGATGAGCAGGCGCCGCACCTTCTGCCCGCCCGGGCCGGTCTGGTGCGTGACCAGCCGCATGCCGAGGATCCGGGAGGCGTTCTGCTTCACTTCGTCGAGCGATCTCGCCAGCTTCACGCCGCCGCCCTTGCCGCGGCCACCGGCGTGGATCTGCGCCTTCACCACCCAGGCGCCGCCGCCGAGCTTCCTCGCCGCCTCGAGCGCCTCGTCCACGCTGAAGCAGGGAATGCCGCGCGGCGTCGCGACGCCGTACTTCCTGAAGAGCTCCTTGCCCTGGTACTCGTGGATCTTCATCGTCGCGCGCCTCCCCCGGGAGCGCGGGATTCTATCGAAAATCGGGGTCTGGCCCCGTTTTGCCGGCGCGGCATCCCCTCTAGAATCGGCGCATGCGCTACGTGCTTGCGCTCGACCAGGGCACCACCAGCTCGCGCGCCATCATCTTCGACGAGAACGGCGCGCCCGTGGCGAGCGCGCAGCAGGAGTTCCGCCAGATCTACCCGGAGCCGGGCTGGGTCGAGCACGACCCGGACGAGATCTGGCGCTCGCAGCGCGCGGTGGCGCGCGAGGCGCTCAAGCGCTCGGGCCTGCGGGCCGAGGAGATCGTCGCCTGCGGCATCACCAACCAGCGCGAGACGACGCTGATCTGGGACCGGCAGACCGGCCAGCCGATCCACAAGGCGGTGGTGTGGCAGGACCGGCGCACCGCGGCGATGTGCGCCGAGCTGAAGGAGGTCGGCGCCGAGAGCCTGGTGCAGGAGCGCACCGGCCTCGTCATCGATCCCTACTTCTCGGGGACCAAGATCGCGTGGCTGCTCGACCACGTGCCGGGCGCGCGCGAGCGCGCCGAGCGCGGCGAGCTGGCCTTCGGCACGGTGGACACCTGGCTCGTCTGGAACCTCTCGCAGAGCCGCACCCACGTCACCGACGTCACCAACGCCTCGCGCACGCTGCTCTTCAACATCCACATGGGCGACTGGGACCCGGAGCTGCTCAAGCTGCTGCGCGTGCCGCGCGCGATCCTGCCCGACGTCTATCCGTCGGTGCACGCCTTCGGCATGATCGCGCCCTCGGTGCTCGGCGCGCCGGTGCCCGTCACGGGCATCGCGGGCGACCAGCAGGCGGCGCTCTTCGGCCAGGGCTGCCACCGCCGCGGCATGGCGAAGAACACCTACGGCACCGGCTGCTTCATGCTGCTGCACACCGGCGATAAGGTGGTGCGCTCCTCGAACGGCCTGCTCAGCACCGCGGCGGCGCAGCTCGGGCACGCGCTCGATGCGCGCGACGCCGAGCGCGAGTACGCGCTTGAAGGCAGCGTCTTCATCGCCGGCGCGGTGGTGCAGTGGCTGCGCGACGAGCTCGGCTTCTTCGCCAGCTCGAAGGAGGTCGAGCCGCTCGCGGGCGAGGCGCTGGACAACGGCGGCGTGTATCTGGTGCCCGCGTTCGCCGGCCTGGGCGCGCCGCACTGGGACCCGCACGCGCGGGGCACCATCGTCGGGCTTACCCGAGGCACATCACGCGCGCACCTCGCGCGCGCGGCATTGGAGTCCATTGCCTACCAGAGCGCCGACGTGCTCGAGGCGATGCAGAAGGACGCCGGCGCCTCGCTCGCCGAGCTGCGCGTGGACGGCGGCGCGGCCGCCAACGACCTGCTGATGCAGTTCCAGGCGGACGTGCTCGGCGTGCCGGTGGTGCGCCCCAAGGTGCTCGAGACGACGGCGCTCGGCGCGGCGTACCTGGCGGGGCTCGCGGTGGGCGTCTGGGACTCGCGCGAGGCGATCGCCGCGCGCTGGGAAAAAGACCGCGTCTTCGACCCGCGCATGCCGCGCGACCAGGTCGCCGAGCTGCTCGGGCGCTGGCGCGAGGCGGTGAAGCGCTCGCGCGGCTGGGACCCCGGCTAGCCCCGCTCGTCCCAGCGCAGCGCGCGGTAGTCGAAACCCTTCTCGATGCGCGGCTTGACGACGCGGAAGTACGGCGAGATGTCGAAGTCGCGCGGTGTGAACAGGCTGTGGTGGCGCGCGCGCAGCACCTCCTCCACGCAGCGCGTGCGCCCGGGGGCATCGGCCGGGCGGTACTCGATGTAGGGCAGGATCGGGTAGCGCACCGACTGGAACGCCTGCGCGATCAGCGTCGAGCAGATGGCGCGCGTCGGCTCGCCGCTGCCCAGCTCGATCATGTGGCGCCGCACGCGCACCGGCACCGGCGGCACCGGCAGCAGGTAGCGGGCGAGGTCGATCAGGTTCTTCAGGTCGTAGCGATGGCCGAGCCGCGCCACCGCGAAGCCGATGACCTCGCGGATCGCCGCCTCGTCCAGCCCCACCGGCCGGCAGATGCGGGTGTGGAAGTCGGCGTACTTGGCGAGCGGCACCGCGCGCACGCCCTCGGCGACGTCGGCCTCGATCAGCTCGTGCGGCGGCCCCACGAAGAGCGCGGCGTGCGACCAGGTGGACTGCGTCAGGTACTTGATCGCGGTGCTGACGCGCGTGTTGCCCTCGACCAGCAGCACGTCGCCGGGCCGCAGCGCGCGCCGCAGGTCCTCGCCGCTGCTGGTGGCGGGCGGCGCGTAGTCCTTGACGGGGCGCGTGAGGTAGCGCGCGAGCATCCCGCCGACGGCCCGCAGCGCCCGCTCTGCCGGGGTCATGGCGGGAAATGTACAACGGAATCGGAGTAGGCTTCCCTGCCTCAAGGCAAGCATGTCCGGATCCACTGCGCGCCTGCGCCGCTTCATCGGCGCGATCGACCGCTTCACCGAGCGCGCGGGCGGCGCGCTCGCGCTGCTCGTCGTGCCGCTGCTCGCCGCCGCCGCGTACGAGGTCGTCGCGCGCTACGCGTTCGAGGCGCCCACCACCTGGGCCTACGAGGTCATCTACATGCTGTGCGCCTCGATGTTCATGCTGGGCGCGGCCTATGCGCTGCGCACCGGGGCGCACGTGCGCACCGACTTCTTCTGGCAGCGCTGGTCGCCGCGCACGCGCGCCGCGATCGACGCCGCCGCCTACGTGGCGTTCTTTTTTCCCGGCGTCGCGCTCTTCATGGGGGTCGGCGCCGAGGCCGCGTGGGCCTCGTTCGCAAGCGGCGAGATTTCGGCCGAGACCGCCTGGCAGCCGCCGCTGTGGCCGCTGCGCGCGGTCGTGCCGCTCGCCGCGGCGCTGCTGCTGGTGCAGGGCGCCGCCGAGCTGGCGAAGTGCGTGCATGCGCTGCGCAGCGGCGAGGATTACGAGCGCCAGGACGGTCCGGTCGCATGAGCGGTGATGCGCTCATCGGCCTCGCGATGCTCCTGGTCATGATGGCGGCGGTATTCGCCGGCTTCCCGGTCGCCTTCACGCTGCTGTTCCTCGCCTTCGCCTTCGGCGCGCTGTCCCTCGGCGACCGGGTGCTCGACCTCGCCTATTTCCAGACGCTCGGGCTGATGCGCGACGAGCTCCTCGCCGCGGTGCCCCTCTTCGTCTTCATGGGCTACGTGGTGCAGCAGGCGGGGCTGATGGAGCGGCTCTTTACGGCGCTGCGGCTGCTCATGGCGCCGGTGCGCGGCTCGCTCTTCGTCGTCGTCATCCTCACCTCCACCGCGTTCGCCATGGCGACCGGCATCGTAGGCGCCGCGGTCCCGGTGCTCGGCCTCATGGCCGCACCCGTGATGCGCAAGAGCGGCTACGACGCGCGGCTCGCCGCGGGCTCGATCGCCGCCGGAGGAACGCTCGGCATGCTGATCCCGCCCTCGGTGATGCTGCTCGTGCTGGGGCCGGTGCTCGGGGTCTCGGTGGTGGACCTCTACGCCGCGGCGCTCGGCCCCGGGTTCATGCTCGCGGGCCTGTACCTCGCCTGGGTGCTGTGGCGCTGCCGGCGCAACCCCTCGCTCGGCCCGCCGCTGCCGCGCGAGCTGCACGCGACATCGCCGTGGCAGATCGCGCGCGAGCTCGCGCTCGGCGTCGTGCCGCTCTTCGTACTGATCGCCGCGACGCTCGGCGCGATCCTCGCCGGCCTCGCCACGCCGACCGAGGCCGCGGGCGTGGGCGCGCTCGGGGCGCTCATGCTCGCCTGGCGCAGGCTCACCTGGCCCGCCTTCATGGACGCCGCACGCCGGACGCTCGCCACCGCCAGCATGGTGCTGTTCCTCGCCGTCACCTCGAACGTATTCGGCGCGGTGTTCGCGCGCCTGGGCACCGCCGACTGGCTCACCCAGTCGCTGGTCGCGCTCGCGCTGCCCACCACCGCGATGCTCGTGCTGGTGGCGCTGCTGCTGTTCCTGCTCGGCTGGCCGTTCGAGTGGCCCGCGATCGTGCTCGTCTTCGTGCCGATCTTCTACCCGGTGGTGAACGCGCTCGGCGTCGACATGGTGTGGTTCGGCGCGCTCGTCGCGGTGACGCTTCAGACCGCGTTTCTCTCCCCGCCGGTGGCGATGGCCGCCTACTACCTGCGGCAGGTGGTGCGCGAGTGGCCCCTCGGCACGATCTTCCGCGGCATGCTCGAATTCATGGGGATCCAGGTCGTGGCGATCGCGCTGCTCTTCGTCTTCCCCGCGGTGGCGACCTGGCTCCCGGAGCGGCTCGCCGAGAGCGGGGCCCTGGACGTGAGCGAGCCGGTGCCGATGTGGATCGAGCCCTGGCCGGATTACGGCGACTCCTACCCGAGGATCTACCGGCGCTGGCTCGAGCAGTCGGGCGGCGAGGCGGCGGGCGGCTGAGCGCGGCGCATCACCATCCCCGCCGCGAGCACCGCCGCCGTGACGCCGAGGATCCAGAGCGACATCGGGCGCTCGAGGAAGATCGCCGCGGAGCCCTCCGAGATGGTGAGCGACTGGCGCAAGGACTGCTCGGCGAGCGGCCCGAGCACGAGCGCGAGCACCAGCGCCGCGGGCGAGAAGCCGTGGCGCTTCATGAAGAAGCCGGCGAGGCCGGCGCTGAACATGAGCCAGGTCTCGACGATGCTGCCGTTCACGCTGTAGGTGCCCATGGTACAGACCAGGATCACCGCCGGCGCGAGCAGGCGGTAGGGCAGCTTCACGAGCTGCACGAAGAGCGGGATGGCGAAGATGTTGAGCGCCAGCAGCGCCACGTTGCCGAGGTACATGCTGGCGATCAGCCCCCAGGCGAACTCGCGCTGCTGCGCCATGAGGAGCGGCCCCGGCGTAAGCCCCAGAGCATGAATGCGGCGAGCAGCACCGCGGTGGAGGCCGAGCCCGGGATGCCGAGCGTGAGCAGCGGCACCATCGCGCCCGAGGAGGCGGCGTTGTTCGCGGCTTCCGGTCCCACCAGCCCTTCCATCGCGCCCTTGCCGAAGCGCTCGGGCGTGCGCGACACCGACTTCTCGAGCGAGTAGGACACGAGCGAGGCGACCGTCGCGCCCGCCCCGGGAATGACGCCCACGACGAAGCCGAGCAGCGAGCCGCGCAGCAGCGCCCAGCGCGTCTGGAGGTAGTCGCGCGCTTCGGGCCAGAAGCGCTTCTCGCTCTGGTACTGGACGATGCCGCCGGTGCCCGTGGCGTGCAGGCCGGTGTAGAAGGCGTAGTAAATCTCCCCCAGCCCGAAGAGCCCGATCGCGATCGGGATGAAGTCGATCCCCCCGATCAGCTCGGCGGAGCCGAACGTGAAGCGCCCCTGGCCGGTCTCCAGGTCGACCCCGACGGTGCAATCGCCTCGAGCACCGACTCCAGGCCCGTGTAGATCGCCGAGACGCCGTGTACAGCCCGGCCCGCGGCGCCCCCTCGCGCCGCTCCTTGTCGGCCTACCCCGGCACCACGCAGGGAACGACCTGCCGGCTGTGCCGCCGGTAGATGCGGAAGTCCGCGTCGGTGCTCAGGACGAGGGAATCCGAGAGCGTTTCCGTCATGCGGACCATGCAGGCGTCGGCAAGGCTCATGGGCATGTCGGCGTACTTGTCCATCAGCTTCAGCACCGGCTCGAGGTGCTCCGCGAGGCCGAACGCGACACGCAGGGAGCCCCGCTGCAGCAGCCCCCGCAGCGCGGGGGCGCCCCGCGTCCCGAGCAGGTGAAACGCCTCGGAGAGCGCGGCTTCACAGGTGCTCCACGGCGGCGTTCGCCTCCCGCCCTCGGCCACGGCCCACCCATGGTGAGCGTCGCGGCGGCTGAGTAGCGCCACGACGAAGCCGGCGTCAACGAGGACGCTTGCGGCCATAGCCCGTAGCCCGCAAGTAGTGCTTCCTTCGCGCGCTCAGGTCCGCCGGCAGACCGCCCACCGACCCGATCAGGTCGGCGATCGCCTGCAGCGGCTCGGGCGGTCGGCCCGAAGCCTGCTGCGCGAGCGTGAGGCGCTCGCGTACGACGTCCGACTTCGAGATCCCGCGCCCGCGGGACTCCGCCGCGATGTCGGCCGCGAGCGGCTCGGGAAGGCGCACGGTCAGCGTTTTCATGCGAGCAGTGTATTACGTGCCTGCCGGTGGCGCAATACGAGTGGCGGCTCCCAGACCCGGATTCACCCGCGCCACACCCGCCGCGCGAACTCCGGGTAGTTCTCCCGCACCGCCTGGGCCACCGGCCCGCGCAGCAGCCCGAGGTCCTCGGCCGAGGGCTCGGGCGTCGGCTCGGCGCCGTTCTCGTCGTAGTCGAATCCCGTCGCCTCCCTGACCTCCGCGGCGCTCGAGCCGGGATGCACGCTCTCCAGCCGGAACCGCCGCTTCTCCGGCTGCCACGCAAAGAGCGCCATCCCCGTGAGCAGCGCCTGCGGATCGCCGCGCGCCGAGACGAACTCGACCTTCGGCACCAGCACGCGCCTGGAATGCTCCTCGCGAAACAGGATCACGCGCGGCACCACGGCGTACATGTACGCCGAGCCGAACGAGCCGGGGAAGCGCTTGCCCTCCGCCCTCACGAGGTTGATGTTCGCCTCGCCGTCGATCTGCGCGCCGCCGAGGAAGAAGACGTCGATCCGTCCCTGCCCCGCGAGGTCGAAGAGCTCGCGCGAGCCCTCGGTGAAGGGGTTGCCCCGCCGCTTGTGCTGGAACGAGACCCGCAGCCGCGCGCCGCGCGCCTTCAGCAGCTCGCACGCCGTGGCGGGAATCGGCGAGGCCGCCCCGACCGCGACGTGGCGCGCCTCGCCGATCAGACGCGCGATGACGCAGGCGAGCAGTTCTTCGCGCGCGAAGCTCACGCCTGAAAGAGACTGGGCGGGAGCCTGACCTCGGGCACAAATGCGCTGCGCTCGAGCCGACCCGTCGGCCCGAGGAACGACACGCCCTCGGCCTCGCGCACGAGCCAGATTTCCTTCGCGCCTGCAGCGAGGAATCCCTGCACCTTGCGCTCCATCTCGGCCGGGCTGTTCGAGGGCGAGAGGATCTCCGCGCAGATCTCGGGCGCACGGGTGAAGGGGGTGCCCGTGCCCTGCTCGGCCGCGAACGCCGCCGAGCACCAGGCGACGTCGGGCACGCGCACGCCGGCCTCCGTGAGCACGGAGCACTCGGTAATGACGACTCCTTCGGGCAGCGCCTCCCGCAGGAAGTGCGCCAACCAGGCCTGGACCGTTCCGTGCCAGTTGTTGGCCGGGCTCATCAGGATCGTCCCCTCGGAGTTCAGCTCGATCTTGTACGGGACGTCCGCGAGGCTCGGATCGTTGACGAGCTCGTTCCAGCGCGCGACCAGCATTTCCCGGTTGCTTACGGTACCCATGTGCCTTCCTTCACGCGGTCACCGCGTGGTGCACGAACTCCTCCACATAACGCGCGAAGCCCTCGCGCGACTTGCTCGCGGCAGCATAGCGCGCCAGATGTGCGTCGTCGATGCCGTAGCACCCCGCGATACCGAGCGGCCAGGCGCCGCGCTTCGCCTCGGCGATCGCGCTCACGTAGACCGCGGCGATGCAGCCCGGGGCAACCAGTTCGTCTTCCAGCATGTCGCCTTCACGGATCTCCTCCACCGTGACGAAGGTCTGCTTTGCCGCATGCGCGAGGGTGGCGAGCTCCCTGCGGCGTCCCACCCAGACGTTGCCCGCCGCATCGCCCCAGCGCGCATGGAACAGCGCCACGTCCGGCCGGATCGCGGCGGCGACGAGGATCGGGTCCTCGTCCGCGGCGAGCGGGTTCTGGATCGTCTTCCAGTCGGCGCGCCGCGCGACGAGGTCCGAGCCGAGCACCCCGCGCAGCGGCATGAACGGCACGCCCTTCTCCGCCGCCTGCAAGGCGGAATGCACCATCGGGCAGGTGGCGTCCTTCACCGCGATCTCGCCCTTCTCGGCGGCTTCCGTGAAGCGCGGCGCGAGGCCCGCCTCCCCCAGCGACACGGCGCTCGACTCGACCTCCGCGACGCAGCCCGCGCCGATCAGAAGGTCGGCGCAAAGTCCCAGGATCGGGACCCCGAGCAGCCGCAGGTGATTCGCCTTTCTCCTCACCAGCGCCCGCACCACTTCCATCGCCGGCATCGAGTAATCGGGCGGCAGCGCGAGGTACGCGCCGTCCGGGATGCGCGCCGCGATCTCCTCGGCGCCTGCGAGGAGCTCGGTCTCGTTGCAGGAGAGCCGCGTCACGCCGTCCCGCCCACGGTCAGCCCGTCGATCCTCAGCGTCGGCTGCCCCACCCCCACCGGCACGCTCTGCCCGTCCTTGCCGCAGGTGCCGATGCCGGGATCGAGCTTCATGTCGTTGCCGATCATCGAGACGCGCGTCAGCACGTCCGGGCCGTTGCCGATGAGGGTCGCGCCCTTGACGGGCTGCGCGACCTTGCCGTTCTCGATCAGGTAGGCCTCGGCGGCCGAGAACACGAACTTGCCGTTGGTGATGTCCACCTGCCCGCCGCCGAAGTTGACCGCGTAGAGGCCCTTGTCGACGCTCGCGATGATCTCGGCGGGATCCATGGTCCCCGCGAGCATGTAGGTATTGGTCATGCGCGGCAGCACGAGGTGCGCGTAGGACTCGCGCCGGCCGTTGCCGGTGAGCGGCATCTTCATGAGCCGCGCGTTGAGGCTGTCCTGGAGGTAGCCGCGCAGGATGCCGTCCTCGATGAGCGCGGTGCGCCTGGTGGGGTTGCCTTCGTCGTCCACCGTGAGCGAGCCGCGCCGCCCGGGGAGCGTGCCGTCGTCCACCACGGTGACGCCGCGCGAGGCGACGCGCTCGCCGATGCGTCCGCTGAAGGCCGAGCTGCCCTTGCGGTTGAAGTCGCCCTCCAGCCCGTGGCCGATCGCCTCGTGCAGCAGCACCCCCGGCCAGCCCGGCCCGAGCACCACCGTGAAGCTGCCCGCGGGCGCCGGCTGCGCCTCGAGATTGACGAGCGCCTGGTCGACCGCGCGACGCGCGAGGTCCTCGAGCACCTCCGGCGTGAAGTGAGAATAATCGGTGCGCCCGCCGGCGCCCGCGCTGCCGGACTCGCGCCGGCCGTTGGCCTCGGCGATGACCTGCAGCGACAGCCGCACCAGCGGCCGCACGTCGGCGGCGAGCACGCCGTCGGCCCGCGCCACCAGCACCACCTCGTACTCGCCGCCGAGGTGCGCCATCACCTGCGTCACGCGCGGGTCGAGCGCACGACATCTGCGTTCGAGTTTCTCGAGCATGGCCACCTTGGCCCCGGCCTCCAGCGAGGCAATCGGGTCGACGGGCTCGTAGCGGCGCGGTGCCGTGCCCCGGCGCGCGAGGCTCGTCCGGTGCGACCCGCCGGCGCGCGCGATGGCGCGCGTCGCGCGCGCCGCATCCTCGAGCGCCGAGCGGCTGATCTCGTCCGAATAGGCGAACGCGGTGCGCTCGCCCGCGATGGCGCGCACCCCCACCCCCTGCTCGATCGCGAAGCTGCCCGACTTGACGATGCCCTCCTCCAGGCTCCAGCTCTCCGCGCGGGTGTACTGGAAGTAGAGGTCGGCGTAATCGAGGCGCCGCGCCGCGAGCGCGCCGAACACGCCCTGCAGCTTGCGCGCCTCGAGGTCGAAGGGCGCGAGCAGGCACGAGTCGGCGGCGGCGAGAAGGGGGTCGGTGTCCATGCTCAGGGAATGGCGCGGTGCTCGAGCGCAGGGAGGGATTTTCTCACTTCCTCGAGGCGCGCGGAATCCACCTCCGCGATCACGACGCCTTCTCCCTCCGGCTGGCGCGCGAGCACCTCGCCCCAGGGATCCACGATCATGCTGTGGCCGTGCGTGCGCCGCCCTCCCGGGTGCGCCCCGCCCTGCGCCGGCGCGATCACGTAGCACTGGTTCTCGATCGCTCGGGCGCGCACCAGCGTCTCCCAGTGCGCGGCGCCGGTCACCGCGGTGAAGGCCGAAGGCACGAACCAGGCGTCCACCCGGCCCGCCTCGCGGTACAGCTCCGGGAAGCGCAGGTCGTAGCAGACCGAGAGCCCGAACCGCCCGTGCGGCGTATCGAGCGCAACCGAGGTGTCGCCGGGCTCGAGCGTGCGCCGCTCGTCGTGGGATTCGCTCGCATGGTCCAGGCGGAACATGTGCCGCTTGTCGTAGCGCGCCGCGCGCCGGCCCGCGTCGTCGTACACCAGGCACGCGGCGCGGGCGCGATCCGGGTCGGCGCAGGCCATGGGCATCGTGCCGCCCACCAGCCACACCCGGTTTTCGCGCGAAGCGCGCGCGAGAAAATCCTGTATTGGCCCTGCTCCCTCGGCTTCGCGCACGGCGAGCTTGTCGCGCTCGTGGCGGCCGAGGACGGCGAAGTTCTCCGGCAGCGCCACCACCTTCGCCCCCGCGGCGGCCGCAGCGGCGACCAGGCGCCCCGCCGAGGCGAGGTTCGGCGCGACCTCGGGGCCGGACACCATCTGCACGGCGGCGAAAAGGACCCTGCCGCCCAACGTCAGTTGCCTCCCTGCACCGGCCCCGGCTCGGCGGCGACCGGCGTTGGCTGCAGGCGCTCGATCTTGGGGTCGGTCCACAGCCCCGTCACCTGGTACTCGTAGGCGGCGATCTGGCTGATCGGGTCCTTGAGGATCTTCTGCGCGACCAGGGCGGCGACGCCCGCGACCGGGTTCACGATGCCGATCACGGTCGAGGCCATGCCGCCCACGCTCGGCACCACGCGCACCTGCAGATCCTGCGTCTCGAGCGAGAGGTCGATGCGGCCGGTCATCGTCACCTCCGCCGCGGGCCCGCGCATGCGGAAGTCCCTGGTCGTCATGACCCCGCGCTCGATCGCGAACCCGCTCGAGATGCGGTCGAACTGGAAGCCCTTGGAGAAGACGTCGCGGAAATCGAGCGCGATGCGCCGCGGCAGCATCTGCAGGCTCATGAGCGAGACGAGCTTCCCGAGGCCCGGCTCGATCTCGAGGAACTGCCCGTCGGCGGCCTCCATCTGCAGGCTCCCGGCGAGCGTCGCGTAGTCCACCGACACGGGGTCGCCCGCCCAGACCACCGACCCGGTGAGCTTGCCCTTGGCGCCCTTGACGTGATCGGGGTAGCCGAAGCGGGCGAGGAGCTGGCCGACATCCTTGACCTCCAGCGCGAAGGCGAGCGTGGTGCGCGAGGCCTCGCCGGTGCGCCAGACGCCCTTGCCCGTGAGCGCGGAATCGGGGGCGAGGAGCGACAGGCGCTCGATGCGCCAGTCCTTGCCTTCGTGGCGCGCGCCGATCTCGACGCGCCCGAGCTTGCGGCCGCGGTGCGTGAAGCTCTCCGCGGCGAGATCCACCGCGGGGAAGCGCTTCGGCCCCTCCTCGGCCCTCGCGCCGGGCGAATCCGGCGGCAGCGTGAACTGCTGGAAGCGTGCGATGAGCCGCCCGCCCGCCTCCGAGCGGTAGACGAGGTCCCCGGCGAGCTCGTCCGCCGTGATGCTCGCCGTCCATCCCCCGGGCTCGGCCACGCCGTGGAGCGCGACCCCCGTCATCCGCTTGCCGAGCGCATCGAGCACCCCCAGCTTCAGGTCGAAGCGCGACGCCTCCGGCTCGCCCTCGGTGGTCTCGAACAGCCGCAGCCAGCGGTCCAGATCGAGCCCCGCGAGGCTGCCGCGCACGGTGGTCCCGAGCGCCTGCGCCCCCTCGAGCACCGGCGCCTCCGCGGACCCCAGCGTGACGAGGGAGCGCTGCGTGTGCATAGGTCCGCCGGCGTCCTGCGCCACGCGCAGGAACTCGGCCCTGACGAGGCGGCCCGCCGCCACCGAGATGCGCTCGCGCCCCTCGCCCGGAACGATGTCGACGCGCAGCGGCACGCTCTCGTGCGCCGCCTTGGCGAGCGGCGGCGGCAGGCTGCTCGCTACGCCCTCGAGCTGCGATTCGAAGGCGACGCGCGCGCGGCCATCCATCACCTGCACCGTCGCGCTGTAGGGCGCCCTGCCCGAGAGGCGCCGCCGCCACGGATGGTCGAACACCGGCGCCATGCCCTCGACCGTGGCCTCGCCCTTCGCCGTGACCACGGTGCCGGCGCCCGGCCGCGTGCCTCCCGCGACGGTCACCGGGCCGCCGAAGAGCTGGCCGCGCGTCTCGTGGACCGTGAGCGCGGACTCGGTGAAGCCGATGCGGCCCGCGGCGCCCGCAATCGGCGGCAGGCGCGGGTCCACCACCACCTGGTTGGCGCTGAACTGGTACTCGCCCGCGACGCTGCTCTTGGCGAGATCGCCCAGCGGCAGGTCCAGGCGCAGCCGCAACTGCCCGCGCCCCTGCGCGCTCATGGCGTCGCTGACGCCCTCGATCATGCGGCGCACGGGGCTCGCCTGGATGAAGCGCAGGAACTCGGCGGTGGGCCCCTCGGCCTGGCCGTCCACGAGGAGGTGCGTCTCCGGCGCGAGCAGGCTGGGGATGCTGACACGCACGTTGGCGATGCGCGCCCCGAGAATGCTGCCGCTGCGGCCGACGATCTCGATGCGGTCGCGATCGACGCTGAGCTCCGCCTCGATCGCCTCGATGCGCGGCCAGCCCGAGGCGTACTCGAGCACGCCGCCCGACACCCGCGCCGCGACCAGGAACTGCCCCTGCGACGGATCGGCGAAGGGAAAGTCGCGCAGGTCCCCCTTCAGGCGCAGGCGCGCCTCGGTGGCCTGGCCGCCGAGGATCGCGCCGACCAGCCACTCCCGCGTGTCGGTGCCGAGGATCCCGGGCAGCGGCAGGTAGCGCGCGGTGCGCCGGCCGTCGGCTCGCGCCAGGCTCGCCGACAGGTCGGCCTCGCCCGGACCCTCGCCCGTGTAGCGGTAGCTGCCGAAGGCCGCGCCCGCGAAGTCGGCGTTGGCGAAGCCGAGGTTGGCCAGGCGCACCGCCAGCGCCCCCCCCGGCTCGCGCTCCCAGCGGATCTCGCCGTTGAGCGAATCCAGCGCGATGCGCGGCTCCGGGAACACCCGCGGCAGGTCGAGCTCAGTCTTCTGCGATGCGAGGTACACCGCGCCCTTGCGCTCGTTCGCATCGATGTTTCCGGAGAGCCCGGTGAAGCCGGGCACCGTGCGCCAGGCCTGCAGGGCAAGTCCGGCGAAACGGCTCTTCAGCGAGAAGGTGGCGCGGTCGGGCAGCTCGCCCGTCCAGTCGAGCCGCGCGTCGAGGAGGTTGCCCTGGGGCTTGAGCTCGGCGAGCAGCCCCCGCATGTCCGCAGGCAACGGCAGGTACTCGGCGAGGTTGGCGAGCGGGCCCAGCTCGACGAGGTTGGCGCTGAAGCTGCCGCGCTGCGGCGCGGCGCCTGCCGCGGGCTCCCACAGCATGCGGAAGCTGGTCGAGTGCATCGCCGGGCCGCTGCCGCTCGCCAGGGCGAGGCCGCGCACGCCGAACTCGTAGCCGCGCGGCGTGGCGCTGCCGTAGAGCCTGCCGCGCACCTGCTGCACCTCGAGCACCGGGAGCTCGGCGGCCAGGCGCGCGACCACGTCCGAGAGCGCCACGTCGGCCGTGGCGCGCGTCACCTGCCCGCGGCCGAGGTTCGCCCACAGGCGCAGCGCGCCGACGCCGCGGCGCACGTCGAGGGGATAGTCCACCCAGGCGCGCCAACCCGCCAGATCCGTGTAGCCGAGCTCCGCATACACACGCCCGTCCCACTGCGCGGGGCGCTTCGCGCTCCGGCCCACCAGCAGGGCGCGCAGCTCGAGTCCCGGGCCGAGGTGGCGCGGCGGCCGCGCCGAGAGGCCTACGGCATGCGCTTCGCCCTCGTTCTGGATGCGCAGGTTGAGCGAGGAGAGCACCAGCGGCGGCGCACCGCGCCGCTCGTCGCGCCACTCGATCTCCGCCCCGCGCACCACGATCTGGTTCTGCGCCAGGATCCAGTCGGCAAGGCCCCCCTCGCCGTCCCCGCCCGTGACGCGGATGCCGGCGACGAACACTTCGCCCGCGGCGTCGCGACGCACCGTGAGCTTCGGGCGGTCGATGACGAAGGAGTGCAGCCGCAGCTCCCGGTACACCACCGAGCTCCAGGAGACGACGTTCTCGACCGCCGGCAGCACCAGCGCCTCGCGCCCGTCGCGGTCGTGCACGCGCACATCGGCGATCGAGAGCCGCGGCCGCAGGCCCAGCCAGTCGGTCTCGATGGCGCCGACGCGCACCGGCAGGCCGACCGCGCGCGAGATGCCGGCGACGATGTCCGCGCGGTAGCGCTCGACGTTCGGCAGGAACCAGTAGCGCACCGACAGGACGAGCGCCGCGCCCGAGAAGAACAGCACCCAGGCGAGAATCTCGACCGCCAGCAGCAGTCTGCGGAACAGGCTTTGCATTGCCTAGCGCGGCCCCTATAGTGGATGGGGCAAGCAGATACCGAAAACGTTCGGCGGCGCGAGCCGCCTGCCATTCTAGCGGCAAATGCGCGCACCGCCCCGCCTCGCCGATCTGTCGCGCTACGCCGAGCGCCTGCTCGCGGCGCGCCCGGAGCTCGCCGCCGAGCTCGAGGCGCGCTCGCCTTGGGGCGCAGAGGAGATCCGGCGCGCGCTCGCGGCTCCGGCGCCCGAGGACGAAGCCGCGCTCATGCGGCGCCTGCGGCGCCTGCGCCAGCGCGTGCTGCTGCGGACGATGGCGCTCGACCTCGCCGGCGAGGCCGATCTCGCGCAGGTGTGCGGCGCGATGAGCGAGCTCGCCGAGCAGGCGATCCGCGCCGCGCTCGCCTGGCTCGAAGAGCCCGAGCTGGTCGTGCTCGCCATGGGAAAGCTCGGCGGGCGCGAGCTGAACGTCTCCTCGGACATCGACCTCGTCTTCGTGCACCCCGAGCCGCGCGACCCGGAGCGGCTGGAGCGCACCGGCCGCAAGCTCGTCGCGCTGCTCTCGGCGCTCACCGAGGACGGCTTCGCCTTCCGCGTCGACCTGCGCCTGCGGCCCTACGGCGGCGCGGGCCCGCTGGTGCTCGGCTACGAGGCGCTCGAGCGCTATTTCGTCACCCAGGGCCGCGAATGGGAGCGCTACGCCTGGATCAAGGCACGCCCCCTGAGCGGGGCGCAGCACGAGGCGCTCGCCGAGATCGTGCGCCCGTTCGTGTTCCGCAAGTACCTCGACTACGGCACGCTGGAGGCGATGCGGCGCCTGCACGCCGAGGTGCGGCGCGAGGTGGCGCGGCGCGAGCTCGCCGGCGACATCAAGCTGGGGCCCGGCGGCATCCGCGAGATCGAGTTCGTCGCGCAGGCGCTGCAGCTGGTGCGCGGCGGGCGCGATCCCGCGCTCACGGTGCGGCCGACGCTCGAGGTGCTGGCGCGCCTGGCCGAGCGCCGCCTCCTGTCCGCGGAAACCTCCGGCGAGCTGGCCGGCGCCTACGTGTTTCTGCGGCGCCTCGAGCACCGGCTGCAGTACCTGGAGGACGCGCAAACGCACGCGCTGCCGGTGGATCCCGATGACCGGCTGCGCGTCGCGCGCATGATGGGGTTCGAGGACTGGGGGGCGCTCGGACCGCGGCTGCAGGCCGAGCGCGACGCCGTCTCGCGCCACTTCAGGGACGCGTTCGCCGGCGCCGGTGCCGCGCAGGAGCCGCCGGCCTGGCCCGCGCACCCGCGCGCCGCAGCGCTGCGCGCGAGCCAGCGCTACGCGGCGCTTCCCGAGGACTCGCGCCGTCGCGTCGACCAGCTGGTGCCGGTGCTCGCCGCGGCCGCGGCGGCGACGCCGGACGCCGAGGCGACGCTCGCGCGCGGCATCGACCTGATCGAGGCGATCGCGCGCCGCGCCGCCTACCTTGCGCTGCTCGCCGAGCGCCCCGAGGCGCTCGAGCGCGTCGCGCGCATGATCGGCGCCTCGAGCTGGGCGGCCGAGTACGTCACGCGCCATCCCCTGCTGCTCGACGAGCTGCTCGACGACCGGCTGCTGCACCCAGCACCGGACTGGCCCGCCTTCGAAGCGCGGCTGCGCGGGGCGCTCGCGGCCGCCGCGGGCGACACCGAACGCCAGATGAATCTGCTGCGCGAGCACCACCAGGGCCAGGTGTTCCGGCTCCTCGCGCAGGACCTCGCGGGGCTGCTCACCGTGGAGCGCCTTGCCGACCACCTTTCGGAGCTCGCCGACCGCGTGCTCGGCATCGCCCTCGACTGCGCTTGGCGCGAGCTGCGCGCCCGGCACCGCGAGCACGCGCGCTTCGCCGTGATCGCCTACGGCAAGCTCGGGGGCAAGGAACTGGGCTACGCGTCCGACCTGGACATCATCTATCTGTACCAGGATGCGGACGAGCGCGCGGCCGAGAGCTACGCGCGCCTTGCGCAGCGCCTCGGGGCCTGGCTCACCACGCGCACGTCGTCGGGCGTGCTCTTCGAGACCGACCTGCAGCTGCGGCCCTGGGGCTCCAAGGGCCTGCTGGTGCTGCCGGTGGACGCGTTCGCCGAGTACCAGGAGCGCTCGGCGCGGGTCTGGGAGCACCAGGCGCTGACGCGCGCGCGCTGTTGCGTCGGGGACCGGGAGGTCGGCGCGGCGTTCGAGGCGGTGCGGGAGCGGATTCTCACGCTCGTGCGCGACCCGGCCGGGCTGGCGCGCGAGATCCCCGCGATGCGCGCGCGGATCCTCGCGGCGCACCCCAACCGCTCGGGCCTGTTCGACCTCAAGCACGACCGCGGCGGCATGATCGACATCGAGTTCGCGGTGCAGCACCTGGTGCTCGCGCACGCGCGCCGGCACCGCCCGCTCACCGGGAACCTCGGCAACATCGCGCTGCTGAGGATCGCGGCGGAACTGCGCCTGATCGATCCGGACCTGGCGGCGCGCTGCGGCAACGCCTATCGCGAGTTCAGGCGCCTGCAGCACGCGCTGCGCCTGAACGGGGCGCAGTACGCGCGCGTGCCGCAGGCGCAGGTCGCCGCGCACGCCGCGGCGGTGAACGCGCTGTGGGCGGCGCTCTTCAGTCGGGCCGCCGCAGCGTGATGTCCCCGTCTCCCCCGGGGTCGCAGCCTGGCACTAGATGGCCTCCCGGGGCAGGCGCCGCAGCGGGCCGTCGACCTCGGAGGCGAAGCGCGCGAGCGCCCCGAGCAGCGCCTCGCGGTCGATGCGGTAGAGCACGCGCCGGCCCTGCCGCTCGGTCTGCACCAGCCCGGCGTGCGCCAGCAGCGCGAGGTGCCGCGAGACCGCCGGCGGGCTCATGCCGAAGCGCGCCGCGAGGTCGCTGGTGGTCAGCGCGGTCTGGGCGAGGATGGCGATGATCCGGCGCCGCGGCAGCGAGGCCAGGGCGTGGAACACGCGGTTCATATGATTAACAGCCATGTTAACAGTATGGCGCAGCCGGGACCGTTGTGCCTAGAATGCCGCACCTGCCGACCGAAAGAGAACCTGCCATGAGGAAACCCAAGGCCGCGCCCAAGGCGCCGCTGTCGATGGCCGACCGCGACGGCTGGATCTGGCACGACGGCAAGCTCGTGCCCTGGCGCTCCGCGACCACGCACGTGCTGACGCACTCGCTGCACTACGGCCTCGCGGTGTTCGAGGGCGTGCGCGCCTACAAGACGGTGCGCGGCACCGAGATCTTCCGCCTCAAGGAGCACACCGATCGCCTGTTCAACTCCGCGCACATCTACATGATGCCGATCCCGTACACGCGCGAGAAGCTCGCGCAGGCCCAGATCGACACCGTGCGCGCCAACGGCCACGAGGCCTGCTACATCCGCCCGATCGCCTTCTACGGCTCGGAGAAGATGGGCGTCTCCCCGGTCGGCGCCAGGGTGCACGTCGCGATCGCCGCCTGGCCCTGGGGCGCCTACCTCGGCCCGGAGGCGCTGGCCAAGGGGATCCGCGTCAAGACGGCCTCCTACGCCCGCCACCACATCAACGTGACGCTGGCGCGCGCCAAGATGTCCGGGACCTATCCGAACTCGGTGCTGGCGACGCTGGAGGCGACGCAGCACGGCTACGACGAAGGGTTGCTGCTGGACGTCCACGGCTACGTCGCCGAGGGCGCCGGCGAGAACATCTTCATCGTCTCCGAGGGCAAGATCATCGAGCCGGAGCTCACCTCCGCGCTCACCGGCATCACCCGCCGCACCGTGATCGAGCTCGCCGGCGAGCTCGGCTACGAGGTGATCTCCCGGCCGATGACGCGCGACGACATCTACGTCGCCGACGAGTGCTTCTTCACCGGCACCGCGGCCGAGGTCACGCCGGTGCGCGAGCTCGACGGCCGCACCATCGGCGCGGGCAAGGCCGGCCCGGTGACGCGCCGGCTGCAGCAGGCGTTCTTCGACGTCGTCACCGGCAAGGACCGCAGGCACCGGCACTGGCTTACCCCGGTGCCAATGAAGCCGCGATGAGCACGGCCGACCCCGATCGCGCGCGGGAAGTCGAGGTGACGGAGAAGGACCTTCCGCTGCACTGCCCGCTGCCGGGGGCGCCGCTCTGGGCGCGCCACCCGCGCGTCTTCCTCGACGTGGTGAAGAAAGGCGAGATGCTCTGCCCCTACTGCGGCACGAGGTTCGTCTACAAGGGCGCCGCGCCGAAGGGGCACTAGTCCTGCCGCGGCTCCTGGTCGTCGCCCCGAACTGGATCGGCGACGCGCTGATGGCGCAGCCGCTGCTCGCGCGGCTGCGCGAGCAGTCCCCGGGCGCGACGATCGACGCGCTCGCCCCGCCCTGGGTCGCGCCGGTGCTGAGACGCATGCCGGAGCTCGACGAGGTGATCGAGGCTGACCTGCGTCACGGCGCGCTGCAGCTGGCCGAGCGCTGGCGCCTGGGCCGGCGGCTGCGCGGGCGCGCCTACGACCGCTCGCTGGTGCTGCCCAACAGCTGGAAGTCGGCGCTGGTGCCTTTCCTCGCGGCAATCCCGCGGCGCATCGGCTATCGCGGCGAAGCACGCTACGGCCTGCTGAACGTCGCTCACCGCGAGGTCCCGGTGGATGCGCCGATGGCGCTGCGCTATGCGCGCCTCGCCGAGCCGCCGGGCGCCGAGCCGACGCTGCCGCTGCCGCAGCCGCGTCTGCGCGTGGCTCCCGAGGCGCTGGCCGCCGCGCTGCGCAAGTTCGGCCTCGCCGCGCGCTACGCCGCGCTCTGCCCCGGGGCCGAGTACGGGCCGGCGAAGCGCTGGCCGCGGTTCGCCGAGCTCGCCGCGCAGCTCGCGCTTCCCACGGTCCTCCTCGGGTCGGCCGCCGACCGCGAGGCCTGCGCCGGCGTCCCCGGCACCAACCTCGCCGGCCGGACCACGCTCGACGAGGCGATCGAGATCATCGCGGGCGCGGCCTTCGTCGTCAGCAATGACTCGGGGCTGATGCACGTCGCAGCCGCGCTCGGCACGCCGCAGGTGGCCTTGTTCGGCTCCTCGAGCCCCCGGCGCACGCCGCCGCAGTCGACGCGCGCGCGCGTGGTCTGGCTCGGCCTGGAGTGCAGCCCGTGCTACGCGCGCGAATGCCCGCTGGGCCACTTCCGCTGCATGCGCGAGATGAGCGTCGAGCGCGTCCTCGCCGAAATCGAGAAAGCGCAGCAAGCGGGGTCAGACCACGTTTTTCGGCAGAATGGAGGGAAAACGTGGTCTGACCCTGATTCGGCGAGCCAATGAGCAGGCGCATCTTCCCCACCGCGCAGGACGCCGAGGCCGCCTTCTACGAGGCGCTGGAGCGCGCCGACCTGGAGGCGATGATGGCGGTCTGGGCCGAGGATGAGGAGATCGTCTGCGTGCACCCGGGCGGCGCACGGCTCACCGGCACCGAGCAGGTGCGCGAGAGCTGGCGCCAGATCCTCTCCGGCGGGCCGGGCGCGCGGGTGCAGGTGGCGCAGCAGGTGGCGATCGCCGGCATGATGGTCGCGGTGCACAGCGTCCACGAATGCTTCACGGTGGCGGGCGAGTCCCGGCCACGCCCGCCGATCGTCGCCACCAACGTCTACCTGCGCACCGCCGCGGGCTGGCGCATGATCGTGCACCACGCATCGCCTGCGCCCGGCACCGCGGCGCCGGCGGAGCCCGAAACGCCGAAGATCCTGCATTGAGCGCCTACCGCGCGCCCTGGTGGCTGCCGGGCGGCCACCTGCAAACGATCGTTGCCGCGCTGGTGCCGGCACCGCATGTATCCTGGCACCGCGAGCGCTGGGACACTCCCGACGGCGACTTCATCGAGCTGGATTGGGCGGGCAAGGCGGGGCCGGCGCTGGCGCTGTTCCACGGACTCGAGGGCGGCTCCTCGAGCCACTATGCGCGCGCGATCGCGGCGCACGCAGTCGCCCGCGGCTGGCGCGCCGTGGTGCCGCATTTCCGCGGCTGCTCGGGAAGGCTCAACCGCCTGGCCCGCGCCTACCACTCGGGCGACAGCGCCGAGGTGGACTGGATCCTGCGGCGCCTCGGCGCGCGGCATGCCGTCGGCGTCTCGCTGGGGGGCAACGTGCTGCTCAAGTGGCTGGGGGAGCAGGGCGAAGCGGCTCCGCTGCAGCGTGCCGCCGCCGTGTCGGCGCCGTTCGACCTCGCCGCGGCCGGTGCCGCGCTCGAGCGCGGCTTCAACCGGCGCAGCTACACGCGCGCCTTCCTCCTCACGCTCAAGGCGAAGGCGTTCGCCAAGCGAACGCTGGGACAGCTGCAGTTCGACGAGCGCCGCATGGCCCGCCTGCGCACGCTGCGCGAGTTCGACGACCTGGTGACGGCGCCGCTGCACGGCTTTCGCGACGCGCAGGACTACTGGGCGCGCGCCTCCAGCGCCCCGTGGCTCGGCCGCATCCGCCGGCCGACACTGCTCGTCAACGCGCGCAACGACCCCTTCCTGCCGGCGGCGGTGCTCGCGCGGGTGCCGCGGGACAACCCCAACCTGGTGCTAGAATTTCCGCAGAGCGGCGGCCACGCCGGGTTTCCCGGCCGCGCCGGCTGGCTTGCGCGCCGCGTGCTCGATCACCTCACTGCCCCGTGAACGTCCCCGCCGAGATCTTCCGCGCTTACGACATCCGCGGCGTCGTGGGCCGCAGTCTCACCCCGGCGATCGCGCGCGCCGTGGGGCGCGTGCTCGGGCGTCCCGGGCTCGCGGTGGCGCTGGGGCGCGACGGGCGGCTCTCCGGGCCCGAGCTCTCGGCCGCGCTCGCCGAGGGGCTGCTCGCCGCCGGCGCCGACGTCATCGAGCTCGGCATGGTGCCGACGCCGCTCGCGTACTTCGCGGCGCACCACCTCGGCTGCGGCAGCGCGGTGATGCTCACCGGCAGCCACAACCCGCCCGAGTACAACGGCATCAAGATGCTCATCGAGGGCACCACGCTCGCCGGCGAGGCGATCCAGGAGCTGCGCCGCCGCATCGAGGCGGACGATTTCGCCTCCGGCGCCGGGCGCCGAGCGCAGGCCGACCTCGCCGAGGCCTACCTCGAGCGCATCGCCGGGGACGTCAAGCTCGCGCGGGGCTTCCGCATCGCGGTGGATTGCGGCAACGGCGTCGCGGGGATGCTCGCGCCGCGCCTGTACCGGCGCCTGGGCTGCGAGGTCGAAGAGCTTTTCTGTGACGTGGACGGGACGTTCCCGAATCATCACCCCGACCCGTCGCGTCCGGAGAATCTCACCGATCTCGCCGCGCTGCTTGCGCGCGGCGAGACAGAGCTGGGCCTCGCCTTCGATGGCGACGGCGATCGGCTCGGGGTCATGACCCGCGACGGCGAAGTCATCTACGCCGACCGCCAGCTGATGCTTTACGCGAAAGACGTCCTCGGCCGCAACCCCGGCGCCGAGATCATCTACGACGTGAAGTGCACGCGCCTGCTCGCGCCCTGGATCGAGCGCCACGGCGGGCGGCCGCTGGTGTGGAAGACCGGGCACTCGTTCATCAAGGCGAAGCTCAAGGAGACGGGCGCGCCGCTCGCCGGGGAGATGTCGGGCCACATCTTCTTCAAGGAGCGCTGGTACGGGTTCGACGACGCGCTGTACTGCGGCGCGCGCCTGCTCGAGATCCTCTCGCGCGAGGCGGACCCGAACGCCACCCTGAAGGCGCTGCCCAACGCCCCCTCCACCCCGGAGCTGCAGTGGAAGCTCGCCGAGGGGGAGCCGCACTTCCTGATCGAGCGGCTGCAGCGCGAAGGCCGCTTCCCGGGGGCCGAGCGGGTGATCACGATCGACGGCGTGCGCGCGGAGTACGCCGACGGCTTCGGCCTCGCGCGTGCCTCCAACACCTCACCGGTGATCGTGCTGCGCTTCGAGGGCGAGACGCGCGAGGCGCTCGCGCGCATCGAGCAGGAGTTCCGCGCGGCGCTTGCGCCGCTCAAGGCGGCGGCGCCGCTGCCGTTCTAGCGGCGTTTGCGCGCGCCCGGCGGGCGGACAACGCGGTATTCGCCCTCGATCTCCCGAAGCAGAGCGAACGGCTCGCCCTCGATCGCGCGCATGAAGTGCAGATACTCGACGACGTCGATCCGCCGTTCGCCCGTCTCGACCTTGGACACGTAGGACTGGAGCCTGCCGAGGCGCCCGGCGAGCTCCCGCTGGGTGATGCCGCGCGCCCGCCGCGCAGAGCGCATGCGCGCAAGCAGCCGGCGATACTGCGAGGAGTAGGTTGATTTCAAAGGCGATGACCGGCAGGGGCCAGTCATCTACCTAAGCGCCCTTCAGCATTATCCCAACTTGGGTTACTCTACCGGCGCAGGGCGGTGTCCCACGAGAGAGGGGAGGCGCATGCAGCCACCGGCCGGGACCGGCCATGCGGCGGAGCCCGCGCACGACGATTCGATCCGCGTGCTTCTCGTCGAAGACAGCCCGCGGGACGCCGAGCTGGTGCGCCGGCTGCTGTCGCGGTGCATCCGGCCGCGTTTCGAGGTCACCCGCTCGCCCACGCTGCGGGCGGCCCTGCCGCTCGCGCGCGAGGCCGGATGCGACGTCGTCCTGCTCGATCTGTCGCTGCCGGACTCGAGCGGCCTTGCCGGCGTGCGCGAGATGGCGCTCGCCCTTCCGCGCACCCCCGTCGTGATCCTCACCGGAACCGACAGCCAAGCGACCGCCGTCGACGCGATCCGGCATGGCGCGCAGGACTACCTGGTGAAGGGCCACGACGGAGCGGATCGGCTGGCGCGCGCGATCCAGCTGGCCGTCGAACGCAAGGCCTTCGAGGCGCAGCTCACCCGGAGAGCCAACTTCGACGAGCTGACCGGGCTCGCCAATCGCACGCTGTTCCGCGATCGGCTGGCGCAGGTGCTCGCGCGCGCGAAGCGCAGGGGCGAGCGCGCGGCGCTCCTGTTCATCGATCTCGACGGCTTCAAGGGCGTCAACGACACGCTCGGCCATCTGGCCGGCGACGAGGTGCTGCGGCTGGTCGCAGGCAGATTGCGCAGCGCGACCCGCGCCGCCGAGACGGTAGCCCGCTTCGGCGGCGACGAGTTCGTCGTTCTCATCGAGGCGATCCCGGACGCCGGCCCGGCGCGCAGAACGGCGCAGAGGATCCTCGCCTGCCTGCGCACGCCGCTGGCCGTCGCCGGGGAGAACGTGGTGATCACGCCGAGCATCGGTATCGCCGTGTACCCCGAGCACGGCGAGGACGGCGACGCGCTGCTGCTCAATGCGGACGTCGCCATGTTTCGCGCCAAGAAGTCGGGCCGCAACAGCCTGGAGCTTTTCGCCGGCTAGAAATAGCGGCGGCCCGCGCGCGTAGACTTGGCGCGTGGACAAGTTCGACCGCATCTACAAGCTCCACCAGTTGCTCTCGGGCCGCAGGACGCCGGTGCCGATCGGCGAGATCCAGACGCGGCTCGAATGCTCCACGCCGAGCGCCTACCGGCTGCTGCGCGTGCTGCGCGAGTACCTCAACGCCCCGGTGCAGTTCGACGCCGAGCGCGGGGGCTATCGCTACGTCCAGGCCGCGGGCGAAGGCCCCTACGAGCTGCCGGGGCTGTGGTTCAACGCAGCAGAGCTCCAGGCGCTCGCGGTCTTCGAGCGCCTGCTCGAATCGCTCGAGCCGGGGCTGCTCGCCGAGCATCTCAGGCCGCTCGCCGAGGGGGGTTGCAGCATGTCCCGGGAAACCGACGCCTCAGCGCGCGGATCGCCTCGCGCGGTACGCCTTGCGCGGTTCGTGCGCCTCGCCTCGCGGCGCGAGGCGAACGCGCTCGCGCAGCCAGGCGGCGAAGTGGGGCTCGGGGAGCTTGCCCTCCGCAAGCGCGAGTATCGCGACGTACATGTCCTCCTCGGTCGCCTCGAGCTCGGCCCCGTTCAGCGAGAGGAACGTCCGGTACGCGACGTGTGCGGTGCGCTTGTTGCCGTCGACGAACGGGTGGTTTCGCGCCAGCCCGAAGGCGAGCGCCGCGGCGAGATCGGCGAGATCCGGCGCGGGATCCCCGTAGGCGCGAAGCTGCTGCGGGCACGCAAGGGCGGATTCCAGCAGCCCGTCGTCCCGCACCCCGCCGCTGCCGCCGTGCTCGGCGACCTGCCGGTCGTGCATCGCGAGCACGAGCGCTTTCCCGAGCCAGACGATCATCGCGCCCGCTCAGCTATCGGCAAGCTTGCGCAGGAGGTTGCGATCCTTGCGCATGATGCGCTCCGCGACCTCCATCTGCTTCGCGAACTCCGAATCGAAGGCGCTGAGCTTCACCCCGTCGGGGAGCTCCGTGACGTACAGCGTGTCGCCTTTTTCGAGGCGCAGGCGGGCGAGCAGCTCCTTGGGCAGGACGATGCCGGCGGAGTTGCCTACGGTGGTGATCTTGAGTTTCATGGCGGAGCCCCCGGCCAGAATTATAACGTACGTTATAAGGCTGCAGCAGGAGCCCGGCGGTGCTTCCCCAACGCCAGGGGTGGATGGAGTGGCGAGCGAGGCGCTCGTGCAAGTATTCCAATACCCTTTCCCGATCGGGAAAGGCGCGCCGGCACCGACGCCACGCGGCCCGATCGACTTTACGTAGGAACGCGCTTCAGCCCGCCGAGCAGCGCCGCGACCTGCGCCGACCCGCGCCTGACGAGGGCTTCCTGGGGTTTCTGCGGTTGAGCCTGCGAGACGCCCGGCTCGTACGGCTTCGAGAAGATGGGATCCTGGGGCTTGTGCTGCGTCGTCTGCGGCTGCGGGCTGAGGGAGGATCGTTCGCGCAAAGGTCGCTCGCCGCGCGGACGCTCGCGCCGTGGTCGGCCGCCCTCGCCCCTAGGCCGTCCGCCGATCAGCGTCGCCGCCGTCCTGGCGTTCGGCTCGAAGCCGGCCACCAGCGCGCGCTCGATGCGCCGCTTGATGAGCTTCTCGATCGCCGCCATCGCCTCGAGGTCGTCGGGGGCGACCAGCGAGATCGCCTCGCCCGGGAGCCCTGCGCGCCCGGTGCGCCCGATGCGGTGCACGTAGTCCTCGGGCGAGCGCGGCACGTCGAAGTTGATCACCTGCGGCAGGCCCTCGATGTCCAGGCCCCGCGAGGCGACGTCGGTCGCCACCAGCACCGCCGTCTTGCCGGCCTTGAAGGCTTCGAGAGACGCCTCGCGCTCGACCTGCGAGCGGTCGCCGTGGATGGCGTCGGCGTGGATGTGGTCGCGCCGCAGCTGGTGCGCGAGCCGGTTGGCGCCGATGCGCGTGGCGCAGAACACCAGCACCTGCTTGAGATCCCGTGTCTGGATGAGATAGGCAAGCAGCTCGCGCTTCTTCTCGCGCGCCACCGGGTGCACCACGTGCGTCACGAGCTCGGCCGGGGCGTTGCGCGCCGCGATCTGCACTTCGGCCGGGTCCCTGAGCAGCGTCCTGGCGAGGTTGCGGATCTCGTCCGGGAAAGTCGCCGAGAACAGCAGGTTCTGCCGCACCGGCGGCAGCAGCGCGATGATGCGCTTGATGTCGGGGAGGAACCCCATGTCGAGCATGCGGTCGGCCTCGTCCAGGATCAGGATCGAGACCTGGTTGAACATCACCGTCTTGTTCTGCACGTGATCGAGCAGCCGTCCGGGGGTCGCGACCAGCACCTCGACGCCGCGCCTGAGCTGCTCGATCTGGGCATTCATGTCCGCGCCGCCGTAGACGATCGCCGAGCGCAGCGGCACGTGCTTGCCGTACTCGCGGAAGCTCTGCTCGACCTGGATCGCGAGCTCGCGCGTCGGCGCCAGCACCAGTGCGCGTACGGGGTGCCGCGCGGGCGAGGCCGAGGCGCTGGCGTGCCTGGACAGGAGCTGCAGGGTCGGCAGCGCGAAGGCGGCGGTCTTGCCGGTGCCGGTCTGCGCGCCGCCCATCAGGTCGCGGCCCGCGAGCACCAGCGGCACGGCCTGCTCCTGGACGGGCGTCGGCTGCTCGTAGCCGAGCTCCTTCACGGCCTGCAGGAGCGGCGCGATGAGGCCGAGACTGTCGAAGCCGGAACTAATGGGGGAACGGCCGATGGTGCATGCGGCGCGAATTATACGCTAGGCGCCGGGCGCTGCCGGAGCGATGACGAGCTGCGTCTGCGTCACCAGTGCCACCAGCTTGCCGGCGTCCGACCGTACGGTCGTCTGGCACACCACCGTGGTGCGGCCCCGGTGCAGCGGCACCGACTCGGCGGTGACGCCCGTTCCCAGCGCCGCGCCGCGGATGAAGTTGGTCTTCGACTCTATCGTGGTGGTGCGCGCCCCCTCGGGCATGTTGAGGATCGCGACCACCGCGCCCAGCGTGTCGGCGAACGCCATGATGGCGCCGCCGTGCAGATTGCCGCCGACCGTGCACAGGTCCTTGCGCACCGCGAGGCGCGCGAGGACCCTGTCGGGGCTCACCTCGGTGAACTCCATCCCGAGAAGGTCCGGGAGCAGGCCCTTGAAGCGCTGCTGGATGTCGAGGCTCACGTCAGTTGATCGTTCGCCGCGCCCGCTCGGGCGCCTCCTGCGGCTCGCTGCCGGGCAGGCGCAGCTCCATGTCCCAGTCGCTCTTCTTCACCGCGGCCTGCAGCAGGCGGCACACCGAGTGCAGCAGGACTGCGTCCAGGGTCAGGGTGACGCCCTGGCCTTCCGCCGGGTGCATCGCCAGCACCGGCTGGCCGCTCGCGTCGCGCCCGGTCTGGATGCGCGCCAGCAGCAGCGGCTCGGCGCCGAGCGGCGTCGAGCGCTCGAGCGCCTCGTAGGGCCTGGAAAAATCGGCCCTGGATACCGCCTGCTCGTGCTCGATGCCGAGCAGGGCGCGGCGCGCCTCCGGGTCGGGCTGGGTGCTGATGCGCGGGCTCGCCTCCTCGGCGAGCTTGACCAGCAGC
>Ga0137796_10000245_pt1 | contig 34483 bp, 35 predicted proteins | sample OV2TP3_FD_97704 | JGI IMG/M metagenome (GOLD analysis project Ga0137796, IMG submission 97704) | reverse complement strand
GTTGTCCCACGACCGGGGCCCTTTGCCTGTCCACCCCCACGCCCGATCTCAAGGCCGTACACCTCGTCGGTCTGAGGCGGAGCCTCGTTAGAACTTCAGCTCGAGCAGCCCGTGTAGCTCGTGACCGCCGACCGTGCTCCCGCGCGGCGCGTCCAGGCCGTACCCATAGCCGAGCATGAGCGTCACGTCCGCCGTCAGGGCGATCGAGAGGTCGGCGCCCACACCCCGGAGGTCGCGACGCGGCAGCTCGTGCCCGGGGAGGTAGTCCACGCGGGCGTAGTCCGCGGCGAGGACGAGGCCCACGCGCTCGCTCCGCGGCCAGAGGGGGAAGCGGTAGGAGAGGTTCACCAGCCAGAAGCTCCGAGCGAAGACCTCGTCCACGTGGTAGCCGCGGAGGATGAGCGGGAACTCCCGCCGGAACGGGAGCGCGCTCCCGACCCGGAAGGCCGTCAGGGCGTCGGGGTTGGCGATGGTCCCCGCCGTGAGGAAGACCCGGGCCGTGTGACCCGGGAACGGCGTGATGGCCCCACCGAGACGCCCCCAGACCCTGTTGGAGAAGTGCTCGGTGGCCTCCTCCCGTTCGGGCCGCCCGAACGGGTCGGCGTGCACGCGGTAGCTCACCTCGGACCAGGCCGAGGCCTCGAACGACACCAGGGGCTGGAGCTCGGGCGGCTCCCCGCCGACCCGGACGCCGACGCGTGCCGAGTAGATGGGGGTGTCGGCGGGGAGCCGGAAGCGCGGGTCCGTGTCGTCGGTGCGCTGGTAGACGGCGTACTGGGGCCGGAGCCGGAGCTGACCCTCGACCGGCAGGGCGTCGAGGAGCCGGATCCAGCGGTAGTAGGTGAGCGTGACCTCGCCGCCGTGCCCCCAGAAGGACTCGCGCTCCTCGCGGCTGCCCACCCGGAACTCGTCGAAGTTGTACGCGAAGAAGCCGCCGCCGAGCCCCACCCCGACCGCGTGCCCCTCCGCCGGCCAGTGATCGCGGATCAGTTCGGAGGTGAGATAGACGGGCGCGACGATCACGCGGAGGTACCAGTGCTCCTCGATGAAGTGCGGCCGGTTCCAGAGGAAGAACCCGTAACCGGACACGGGCCCGGCACCGCGCAGCGGCCCCTCGAGTCCGAGCTCGATATTGGCCCGCGGCTCGGGGTCGTGATCTGCCCCGGCGGGCAGCGCCAGGGTGAGCAGGGCCGTCACGACGAGGGCGAGGGCAACCGGAGCGGGGCGCAGCGTGTCGTTCGTCACGTCGCCGTGGGTGAGCGTCCTCCTCGCCGCCGAGTCTAGCAGAGGCCCGGTCCGTGCCGGGTGGTAGAATGGCGCGCGTTGTCCGAGCGGGCGGGTCGTCGCGGACCCGCGGGGAGGTCCTCGATGCGCGCGTGGCGGTGGCTCGTGCTGGGCATGGTCGGGGCGGCGCTGTCGGCGGGCTCGCCGGCGGCGGCACAGGAGAAGCGCATGCACCCGTTCGCCGTGATCGTGATGGAGAAGGGGGGCGAGATCCGGATCGAGCTCTTCCCGGAGGCCGCGCCGAAGACAGTCGAGAGCTTCCTCGCGCTCTCGAAGAAGGGCTTCTACGACGGGCTCATGTTCCACCGCGTCGTTCCGGGCTTCGTCGCCCAGGGGGGAGATCCGAAGGGCGACGGGACGGGCGGTCCCGGCTATACCCTCAAGGCCGAGTTCAACGCGCGCAAGCACGTCCGCGGCACCGTGGCCATGGCACGGGCCCAGCACCCCGATTCCGCGGGGAGCCAGTTCTACATCTGCTTCGCCCCGACCCCGCACCTGGACGGGCAGTACACCGTCTTCGGGCAGGTCGTGAGCGGGATGGAGGTCGTGGATCGGATCCGGGTCGGTGACCGGATGAAGACGGTCCGGGTCGAGGAGCCGCCCCGCCCGTAGTGGCCCTCGACTGGCTGATCCGCGGCGGAACGGTCCTCGACGGGACGGGTGCCCCCGGCCGTCCGGCCGACGTCGCCCTCGAGGGGGACCGCGTCGTCTCGGTCGCCCCGGGCCTGGCGGCCGAGGCGCGGCGGGTCGTGGACGCGACCGGGTGCTTCGTCACGCCCGGCTTCATCGACATGCACGCCCACTCCGATTTCTCGCTGCTCCAGGTGCCCTCGGCCGAGTCGAAGATCCGCCAGGGCGTCACGACCGAAGTCACCGGGATGTGCGGGTTTTCCCCCGCGCCCGCCCCGGCGGGCGGGGGCCTCCTGCGCGAATGGGCCGCCTTCCTCGCGCCGGGCCTCGTCTGGAGCTGGACGGGGTTCGGCTCGTGGCTCGACCGCCTGCGCGCGGCGGGGCTCTCGGTCAACGTGGTCCCGGTCGTCGGCCATGGCGCCCTCCGGATCGGCGCGATGGGCTTCGCGCGCCGGCCCCCGAGCGGGGCGGAGGCGCAGCGGATGGCGGACCTGTTGCGCGAGAGCCTGGATGCCGGGGCGTTCGGACTCTCGACGGGGCTCATCTATGCCCCGGGTGCGTTCAGCGAGACCGACGAGCTCGTGGCCCTCGCGCGCGTCCTCGCGGAGCGGCCCGGTCGCCTGTATTGTTCGCACGTCCGCGGCGAGGGCCCGACGCTCGAGCGCGCCCTGGCCGAGGCGCTCGCGATCGGCGAGGGCGCGGGGGTCCCCGTGCAGATCTCGCACCTCAAGGTCGCCGGGCGCGCGAACTGGCCCCGGATGGAGGCCGCGATCCGGCTCCTCGACGAGGCGCGGGCCCGCGGGGTCGAGGCGGCGGCCGACATGTACCCGTATACCGCGGGCTCGACGACGCTGGCGAGTCTCTTGCCGCCGTGGGTGCACGAGGGCGGGCTCGCCGCCCTGCTCCGGCGCCTGGCCGACTCCGCGACGCGCGAGCGCATCGTCCGGGAGGGCCGGACCCCCGAGGGCGAGTGGCGCGGCCCCAACGGCCCGACGCCCTGGGAGGCGGTCCTCATCGCCGAGTGCCCGGCGGCGCCGGCGGCCGAGGGCCGGACGGTCGCCGAGCTGGCGGCGGCCCGGGGGCACGGGCCCGAGGACACGATGCTCGCGCTCCTCGTCCAGGCGGCCGGGCGCGTCTCCATGATCCACCACCTCATGTCCGAGCCGAACGTGGCGCGCGTGCTCCAGCACCCGCACGTGACGATCGGCTCGGACAACCTCGGGCTCTGCGCCGGGCCCGAGGGCACGCACCCGGGCAAGCCCCACCCCCGGCAGCATGGCTGCTTCGCCCGCGTCCTGGGGACGTGCGTCCGCGAGCAGCGGTTGCTCACCTGGGAGGACGCCGTGCGCAAGATGACGGGTCAGGCGGCGGCGACCCTCCGCCTGCGCAATCGCGGCGTCCTCCGCCCCGGGGCGGCCGCGGACGTCGTCGTCTTCGACCCCGCGACGGTCGCCGACCGGGCCACCTACCAGGACCCCCACCGTTACCCCGTCGGCGTTCCGTGGGTGTGGGTCAACGGCGGCGCCCTGGTCGAAGACGGGCGCTTCCAGCCGCGGCCGACCGGCCGCGTCCTGGGGCCCGCAGCCTAGCCCACCGGCCGGGGCCGCGACGGCCCCCGACATTTTCTCGTTGCGTATTCTTGATTGTTCTGCTAGTTTTCTCCCGAATTTTCCGTCATGGCGCATCGCCTCTTCACCGTGCCCGAAGCGGCCCGCCACCTCCGGCTGAACCCCCGGTCCGTCTACCTCCTCGCCCAGCGGGGCGCGATCCCCGCGACGCGCGTGACCGGCAAGTGGCTCTTCCCCGAGCATCTCCTGGACGAGTGGCTGGAGACGCACGCGCGCGAGCGGAGCCGGGGCGCCGCCCGGGCGGGGGGCGCCCGCGCGGACCGCGAGGCGGGGGGGACGCTCTTCGCCGCCGGGAGCGACGACCCTGCCCTGGAGCTCCTGCTCGACGCGCTGGCGAGGCAGCCGGGGAGCCCCCTCCTGTTCACGGCAATCGTCGGCAGCGTCGGCGGGCTCCGCACGCTCGGCGAGGGCCGGGCCGACGTCGCCTGGGCGCACCTCGTGGACCCGGCATCGGGCGAGTACAACCTCCCGCATCTGCCACGCTACCTCGCCGGGCGGCCCGCGGTGCTCGTCAACTGCTTCCACCGGGACCTCGGGCTCGTCACCTGGACCGGCAACCCGCGAAAGCTCCGCGGCGTGGCGGACTTGGCGCGCCGCGGCCTCCGCGTCGTCAACCGGCAGCCCGGATCCGGCACGCGCCACTTCACTGACGCCGCTCTCGCGCGCGCCGGCGTGAGCCCGGGGCAGCTCGCCGGCTACCGCGACGAGGTCTCGACCCACTGGGCGGTGGGCCTGCGGGTGCTGCGCGGCGAGGCGGACGCGGGCGTGGCCGCCCGCGCCGTCGCGCACGCGCTGAGCCTCGGGTTCGTCCCGCTCACGCGCGAGCGGTTCGACATGGTCGTCCGCAAAGAGCTCTTCTTCCGCCCGGCCGTCCAGGCCCTCGTCGAGGCCATCCGGTCAGAGGCCTTCCGTCAGGGGCTCGAGCGGCTCGGCGGCTACGACGGAAGCCAGGCCGGACGGGTGCTCGGGGAAGTCCCGTGAGGCACCTGGTCGGCAGCGTCCTGCTCGTCGCGCTGGGGGCGGGCGGCGCGACCGCCCAGGCGCGGGTCGTCATCCTGTCGACCACCACGAGCACCCAGGACTCGGGGCTTCTCGACGTGCTCGTCCCGATCTTCGAGAAGAAGACCGGCCTGAGCGTCAAGACCGTCGCGGTCGGCACCGGCCAGGCCCTCGCGCTCGCGGCGCGGGGCGAGGCGGACGTCGCGCTCGCCCACGCGCCGGACCTCGAGCGGCGGTACGTGGCCACGGGGAAGCTCAGCCACCGGCGGCTCGTGATGGCCAACGAGTTCGTCCTGGTCGGGCCCGCGGACGACCCGGCGGGGATCCGGGGGCTCCGGCGCGCCGTGGACGCCACCCGGCGCATCGCCGAGCGCCGGTCACGCTTCGTCTCGCGCGGGGACCGGTCGGGGACGCACGCCCTCGAGCTCGCCCTCTGGCAGGCGGCGGGCCTCGAGCCCCGCGGAGCGTGGTACGTCGAATCGGGGCAAGGGATGGGGGCGACGCTCGCCATCGCGAACGAGCGTCGGGCGTACACGCTCACGGACCGGGCCACGCTGCTGGCTCTGCAGCGACGCCTCGAGCTCCCGGTCCTGGTCGAGGGTGACCGGACGCTCCTGAACCTCTACGCGGTGCTGGAGGTGAACCCCGCGAACGGACCCCGCGTGAACGCCGCGGGGGGGCGGGCCTTCGCGGAGTTCCTCGTCTCCCCGGAGGCGCAGGCCATCATCCGGACGTTCGGCCTGGAGCGCTACGGGCAGCCCCTCTTCGTCCCCCTCGGTGGGAAGACGGACGCGGAGGTCGGCGGGTAGCAGGGTGCTGGACAAGGCGATAGCGGCCGGCCGGTGCGCACGGCGCCCGCCGAAGCGCTTCGAGCGCGGGCTTTGCCCGCGGAACCCTTCCCGGGGGGAGGTTCGGAAGGGGGGCGGAAGCCCCCCTCCGAGGATGTAGGGACGCGCGATGGAGCTCGTCTGGGAGGGGCTCCGGGAGGCGGTCCGGCTCGTCGCGGCGGGCGACCGCGAGGTCCTCGCCGTCACCCTCCTCTCGCTCGAGATCTCCGGGGCGGCGACGTTCCTCGCGCTGGTCGTCGGGATGCCACTCGGGACGGCGCTCGCGCTGGCGCGCTTCCCCGGCCGCGGCCTCGTCGTCTCCCTCGTCAACACGGGGATGGGTCTCCCGCCGGTCGTCGTCGGGCTCTTCGTCTCGATGCTGCTCTGGCGGAGTGGCCCGCTGGGGGTCCTCGAGCTCCTCTACACGCCGGGCGCGATCGTCCTCGCCCAGTTCGTCATCGCGGCGCCCGTCGTGACCGGGCTCACGCTGGCGGCCGTCCAGCAGATCCCCGCCGGCTTCCGGCTCCAGATGCTGGCGCTCGGCGCCTCGCGCCCCCAGCTCCTCCGGGTCCTCGTCCGGGAGGCCCGCCTGCCCATGCTCGCGGCCCTCATGGCGGGCTTCGGCGCGGTGATCTCGGAGGTGGGCGCCTCGATGATGGTGGGCGGGAACATCCGCGGGCAGACGCGGGTCCTGACGACGGCCACGGTCCTTGAGACCGGTCGCGGGAACTTCGACGTCGCCATCGCGCTCTCGGTCATCCTGCTCGCGATCACGTTCCTCGTGAACTGGGCGCTGACGTGGATCCAGCAGCGCGGGCGGTCGTAGCCCCGTGACGGCGGCCCTCGGGCGCCTGGCGCTCGGCGCCGCTCTCCTGGCCGTGCCGGTGGCGGCGCGCCCCCAGGACGCGCCGACGCTCACCGTGTTCGCCGCGTCGGACCTGATCTTCGCCTTCCGCGAGCTCGTCCCGCGCTTCGAGCGGACATACGGGACGAGGCTCACGCTGGTCCTCGGCTCGACCGGGAACCTGGCGCGCCAGATCGAGCACGGGGCGCCGGCCGACGTCTTCTTCGCGGCGGACGAGGGGTTCATCGATCGGCTCCTGGCGCAGGGGGCCCTCGTGGCGGCGACCCGCGCCCTCTACGCGCAGGGGCGGCTGGTCCTCGCCACGTCGCGGCAGCACGGGCCGAAGCTGCCTGATCTCCACGCGCTCCTGCACCCCGGGATCCGACGCGTCGCCATCGCGAACCCCGCGCATGCCCCGTACGGCCGGGCCGCCGAAGAGGCGCTGCGGCGCGTGGGGGTGTGGGAGGCGGTCCGCCCCAAGCTCGTCTACGCCGACACCATCCGGCACGCGTTGCAGTACATTCAGTCGGGGGCGGCGGAAGCGGGGCTCGTCGCCCTGTCGATCGCCGGCGTCCCCGAGGTCGACTGGACGCCGGTCGACCCGACCCTGCACCCGCCGCTCAACCAGGCGGTGGCGGTCGTCCGGGGGAGCGCCCGGCCGGAGCTGGGCGTCGCCTTCATCCAGTTCGTCAACGGGGCGGAGGGGCGGGTGGTCATGAAGCGGTATGGGTTCCTCTTGCCCGGCGAGTTCTGACGCCGTGCCGATCCCCGTCGCATCTCGGCGTCCTCCAGCTCGCCGGGACGCGCTCGGCCTGCGGCCTCGCGGGCGTCCCGTCCCTCCGGCGGGGTCGTCGGCGGGCCTCAACGTATGCGGCATACGCCTCGGCCCGCCTCCTCCCTGCGTCCTTGATCTGCTCGGGTCTCGGCCCGGCATGGAGGTCTGAGGCCCCATGGATTTCTTCCCGCTCTGGCTCTCGCTGCGGGTTTCACTGACCGCGACGGCACTGACCCTGCTCGTCGGGATTCCCGTCGCCTGGGCGCTCGCGCGGACGCGCTTCCCGGGCCGGGACCTCGTCGAGGCGCTGGTCGTCTTCCCGCTGGTCCTCCCCCCGACGGTGCTCGGGTACTACCTGCTGGTCCTGATCGGCCGGCAGGGCCCGGTGGGGCGCCTCCTGGGCGCCCTCGGGCTCGAGCTCGCGTTCACGTGGCGGGCGGCGGTCCTCGCGGCGGCGCTCGGCTCGATCGCGCTCCTGATCAAGTCGGCGCAGGCGGGGATGGAGGCGGTCGATCGGCGGCTCGAGCAGGCGGCGCGGACGCTCGGGCGGTCGGAGTGGGCGATCTTCTGGACCGTGACGCTGCCGCTGGCCTGGCGGGCGGTCCTGGCGGGCACCGTGCTGGCCTTCTGTCGGGCGATGGGGGAGTTCGGCATCACCCTCATGGTCGCGGGGTCGATCCCCGGCCGGACCCAGACCTTGCCGCTCGCGATCTACGATCGGGTCCAGGCGGGCGAGATGGCCGAGGCGAACGTGCTCGCCCTGATCGCGGTCGGCGTCGTCGCCCTCCTGCTCCTCGGCGTGAGCCGCGGCGTCCGGTTGCGCTACTGAGGGCCCGATGATCGCGCTCGCCGTGACCAAGCGGCTCCCGGGATTCACCCTCGACGTCCACTGGGAGGCGGAGGGTCCGGTCGTCGCCCTCTTCGGTCCCTCGGGGGCGGGCAAGACGCTGACGCTCGACTGCCTGGCCGGCCTCGTCCGCCCGGAGGCCGGGCGGATTACGGTGAACGGCCGGGTCCTCTTCGACGCGGCGGCGGGCGTCGACCTCCGGCCGCAGGCGCGGCGGCTCGGCTACGTCTTCCAAGGCTACGCGCTCTTCCCGCACCTCACCGTCGCCGAGAACGTGGCCTTCGGGCTCCCCGATTGGCCGCGGGCGGAGCGCCGGCGGCGGGCGGTGGCGCTCCTCGAGCGCCTGGGGATCGCCGCGCTGGCCGACCGCGCCCCGCGCGAGCTCTCCGGCGGCGAGCAGCAGCGGGTCGCGCTGGCCCGCGCGCTCGCGCCCGATCCCGAGGTCCTGCTCCTCGACGAGCCGCTGTCGGCCCTGGACGCGCCGCTCCGGCGGCAGCTGCGGGAGGAGCTCGCGCGGCTGATCCGCGAGTGGGGGAAGACCGTCGTGCTCGTGACGCACGATCTTGCCGAAGCCTACCAGCTCGGCGACCGGCTCGTCGTCTGCGAGGCCGGGCGGGTCGTCCAGGTGGCGCCGAAGGCGGAGCTCCTCTCGTGCCCGGCCTCGGAAGCCGTGGCGCGCCTGGTCGGGGTCCGGAACATCGTCCACGGCACGGTCGTGAAGGCGACGGCCGAGCGCGTCGAGATCGCGTGGCGCGGGCACACGATCGAGGCGGTGAACTCCCCGCTGCGGCCCTACCTCGCGCCGCCCGGGACCCCGGTGGCGTTTTTCGTCCGCCCCGAGTCCGTGCGGCTCATCCGGAAGGACCGGAGCGGCCCGGACCCGGCCCACCACATGAACCTCCTCACCGGGACCGTGGTCGGCGAGCTCGACCAGGGCACGACGTGGACGCTCCTCTTCCGCCTCGACGCGCCCGGCGAGCCGAGCCAGGACACCTACGACCTCGAGATCGAGATCCCGCGGCTCGTCTACGAGATCCTGGCCGTCGCGCGCGACCGGCAATGGGCCGTCTCGATGCACCGTGGCGCGCTCCAGGTGCTGCCTACCGCATGAGCGAAGGCCCCGAGCCCGCTGCCCTCGCGCTCGAGGACGTCCGCGTGGTGACCGGCGGGCGCGTGGTCCTCGACGTGCCACGCCTCGAGGTGCGCCCGGGCGAGGTGCTGGCCGTCATCGGCCCGAACGGGGCCGGCAAGTCCACGCTCCTGCGCGTGCTGGGGCTCCTGGAGCGGCCGGCCCACGGGACGGTGCGGTACCGCGGGGCGCCGGTCGGCGGCGAAGCCGACCGGCTCGCCCTCCGCCGCCGCATGGCCTCGGTCTTCCAGGACCCCTGGCTCGCCGACACGACGGTCGCGGGCAACGCGCGCCTCGCGCTCGGCTTCCGCGGGGTCGCGCGCGCCGAGGCCGATCGGCGCGTGCGCCCGTGGCTCGAGCGGCTCGGCATCGCGCCCCTCGCCGCCCGCGCGGCGCAGGGCCTCTCGGGCGGGGAGGCCCAGCGGACGAGCCTCACGCGCGCCTTCGCGGCCGCGCCGGAGGTGCTGTTCCTCGACGAGCCGTTCGCCGCGCTCGACCCGCCGACGCGCGACGCCCTCCTCGACGACCTCGAGGGGCTGCTGCGGGACGCCCACACCACCGCGGTCTTCGTGACCCACGATCGCGCCGAGGCGCTGCGGCTCGGCGACCGCGTGGCCGTGCTGATGGGCGGGCGCCTGGCCCAGGTCGGCCCGCCCGAGGCGGTCTTCGGGGCGCCGGTGGACGAAGCCGTCGCGCGGCTCGTCGGGGTGGAGAACCTCCTAGCGGGGCCGGTCGTCTCCGCCGCGGACGGGTTGGTCGAGCTCAGGGTGGCCGGTCACACGATCGCCGTCGTCGGCGCCGCCCGCCCGGGGGAGCACGCCCTCGTGGGGGTGCGGCCCGAGGACGTGGTCCTCGAGCCGGCGGGCCCGGGGGCGCCCACGAGCGCCCGGAACCGGCTGCCCGGGGCCGTCAGCCAGGTCGCCGCCCGCGGCTCGCTCTCGCGCGTGGTCGTGGACTGCGGCGTGCGCCTGACCGCCGTCGTGACGCGCCCCGCCGTCCTGGCCCTCGGGCTCGCTCCGGGCGCTGCCGTGACGGCGAGCTTCAAGGCCACGGCCGCCCACTTGATCCGCGTCGAGGCGGCCCGCCCGGGGGGTCCGGCCACCCCGCGGCTTGACAGCCCGGGGGCGGTGCTGGTAGAAGGGGGGTACCAGCACGGGAGGCCGGACCCCGGATCGACGGGAGGGCCGAGTGCGTGAGGGGCTACCGAAGGCAAGGCCAGCGGCCGGCGCGGCGCTGGCCGTTTTTGTTTGTCGCCGGCCAAGGAGGGGATCATGTCGGATCGCGAGGTCCTCATCCAGCGACTGACGGAGGCCAACGAAGAGTTCCGGCGGCTTCGCGACGAGCACCAGGGCTGCGAGCGTGAGCTGGCCGATCTCCGGGCCCGGCCGTTCCTCACGGCCGAGCAACAGTGGCGGGTGAGCGAGCTGAAGAAGCTGAAGCTGATGGCCAAGGACCGGATGGAGGCGCTCATCCGGCAGAACGCGAGCTCCGCCCAGACGCCCGCCTAACGGCGCGGGCGCACACATCGGCGCCCCGGCGAGGGGGGTGCTGCCTCCCCCGCCCGCGCGTCGTCCATGCGTCGCCGTCGGCCTCGTCTCCACCACCTCGCTCGCCCCGAGCGGACTCCGCGCGCCGGCGCCGGTCCGGGTGGGCTCACCCACCTGGACCGCCGGGGCGGCGCCCGGATGGTGGACGTCACCCCGAAGCCCGAGAGTGCGCGCGAGGCGCGGGCCCGCGTGACGCTCCGCATGCGGCCGGCGACGCTCGCGGCGATCCGCGCGGGCCGCGTGGCCAAGGGCGACGTGCTGGCGGTCGCGCGCCTCGCCGGGATCCTGGCCGCCAAGCGGACCGCGGAGCTGATCCCGCTCTGTCACCCGCTGCGCCTGACCGGGATCGATGTCGGCTTCCGGCTGGACCGCGCCCGCGCGGCCATCCACGTGGAGACCGCCGTGCGGACCGTGGACAAGACGGGCGTCGAGATGGAGGCGCTGACGGCGGCCGCGGGTGCGGGGCTCGCGATCTACGACATGGTCAAGGCGATCGACCGCGGGCTCGTCCTCACGAACCTCTGCCTCGTCGAGAAGTCGGGCGGGCGGAGCGGGCACTGGGTGCGCCGGGGCGCCCGCCCGCGGGCCGCCGCGAAGCCATGAAGACGGCCCTCGTCCACTCCGACGCCTACGCGCGGTTCGACTACGGGCCGAGCCACCCGCTCCGCATGGAGCGGCTCGGGCTGACGTGGGCCCTCATGGAGGCGTACGGCCTCACGGCCCTCCCGGAGACGCGGGTCGTCGTGCCCACGCCCGCGCCCGACGAGGTGCTGCGCGGCTTTCACACGGCGGAGTACCTCGAGGTGCTCCGGGCGGCGAGCGCCGGGTGCGAGGTCCCCCTTCCCTATCGCTGGGGTCTCGGCCCCGGCGACAACCCGATCTGGCCGGGGATGTACGAGGCCTCGGCGCTGGCCTGCGGAGGCTCGATCCGGGCCGCCGAGCTGGTGGCGGCCGGCGAGGTGGAGCGCGCCTTCGCGTTCGCCGGCGGGCTGCACCACGCGATGCCCGACCGGGCCTCCGGGTTCTGCTACCTGAACGACGCGGTCCTCGCGATCCTGGCGCTCCGGGCCCGCGGGCTCCGCGTCTGCTACATCGACATCGACGCGCACCACGGCGACGGCGTCCAGCACGCGTTCTACGAGAGCCCGGACGTCCTGACGATCTCGACCCACGAGCGCGGCGACCGGCTCTTCCCGGGCACCGGCTTCGTCGAGGAGACCGGCGCCGGCCCGGGCTGCGGCTACGCCGTGAACCTGGCGCTCCAGCCCTACACGGATGACGCCGTCTACCTGGAGGCGTTCGAGGCGGTCGTGCCGCCGCTGGCCCGCGCGTTCCACCCGGACGTCGTGGTCGCGCAGCTCGGCATCGACAGCCACCGGACGGATCCGCTCACGCACCTCGCGCTGAGCGTGGAGGGCTTCGCCGAGGCCGTGCGCCGGATCCTGGCGCTGGCGCCCCGCCTGGTCGCGCTCGGCGGCGGCGGCTACGACCTCGGCAATGTGGCGCGCGCGTGGACCGTGGCCTGGGCCCTGATGAACGACGTCACGCTGTCCGAGCGGCTCCCGCAGGCGTTCGTCCAGACCGCGGCGCCGCACCTCCGGGGGCGGACGGCCCTGTGGGACCGGTTCGAGCCCTTGCCGGCGGAGGCGGTCGCGCGGGCGCGCGAGTTCGCGCAGCGCCAGGTCGCCGAGCTCCGGCGGCGGATCTTTCCGATCCTCGGCGCGGAGGGGGGGTCTGCGATTGAGGGCCGCCGGGGGGTGTGGTAGCCTGCTCGAATGATGGTCGGCCGGCTGATCAGCGTCGAGGGGATCGAGGGCGCGGGGAAGTCCACCCAGGTGGCGCGGCTCGCCGCCTGGCTGCGGGGGCGCGGCCTCCGCGTCGAGACGACAATGGAGCCGGACGGCACGCGGCTGGGCGGACGGGTCCGCCAGCTCCTCGGCGAGCTCGGCGGGCTCGATCCACTCGCGGAGTGCCTGCTCTTCGCGGCCGCCCGCGCCGAGCACGTGCGGCGCGTGCTCCGCCCCGCGCTCGACGCCGGCGCCGTGGTGATCTGCGACCGGTACGTGGACTCGACGGTCGCGTACCAGGGGTACGGCCGCGGGGTCCCGCTCGAGGTCATCGCGGGGCTGAACCGGCTGGCGACCGACGGCCTCGTCCCGGGGCTGACGATCGTCCTCGATCTCGACGTGACCGAAGGCCTGCGCCGGGCGCGCGGGCGCCCCCCCCTCTCGGCGGTCCTGCGGGGCGACCTCGATCCGGATCCCTTCGAGCGGCTCGGCCTCGAGTTCCACGAGCGGGTGCGAAAGGGCTACCGGGCGATCCACGAGCGCGAGCCGGAGCGGGTCGTGCTGCTCGATGCCGCGCAGCCCGAAGCGGCGGTGGCGGCGGCCGTGCGTCAGCTGGTGGTGGCGCGGCTCGGCCTGGGGGCGCCCGCATGAGTGAGGTCCCGGCGCCCCTCTGGGAGGCCATCGTGGGGCAGGACGCGGCCCTGGCGCTCCTGCGCCGCGCGGTGGCGACCGGTCGCGTCGCCCACGCGTACGCGTTCGTGGGTCCCGCCGGCGTGGGCCGGCGGCTAGCGGCGCTCGCCTTCGCCCAGGCGTGCCTGTGCCCCCGGCAGGGGTGCGGCGCGTGCTCGGCCTGCCGCCGCGTCGCGGCCGGGCAGCACCCAGACTGCCGGGTGACGGTCCCGACGCCACCCCGCGACAACCCGCGCGGCGCCCCGGCGCTCCGCATCGAGGACGTCCGCGAGGTCGAGCACTGGGCCGCGCTCGCCCCCCTCGAGGGGCCATGGAAGGTGTTCGTCCTCGACGACGCCGAGCGGATGACGCTCCCGACCGCGCAGGCGATCCTGAAGACGTTGGAGGAGCCCCCGCCGCGCACGCTCGTCATCCTCGTCGTCGCGAACCCCCGGGCGCTGCCGCCGACCGTGCTCTCGCGCTGTCAGGTGGTGCGGTTCCGCCCGCTCCCGGAGGCCGAGGCGAGCGCGTTCCTCGAGGCCCGCGGGGCGGACCGGGAGACGGCGCGGTTGCTGGCCCGGCTCTGCCGCGGCCAGGTCGGCCTCGCCCTCGGCGCCGACCTCGCCGGGCTCCGCGCCCGGCGCGAGGCCGCGCTGGAGCTGCTCGCGGTGCCCCGCTCGGCCCTGCCGGCGCGTCTCGACGAGGCGGGCGCCGATCGGACCACGGTCGCGGCGTGCCTGGAGACCTACTGGCTCTGGTACCGCGACGCGCTCTGCGCGGCGGCGGGCGGCGACCCCGGGCTCCTCGTGAACGCCGACCGGGCCGACGACGTCGCCGCGCTGGCGCGCCAGACCCCGGTGGCGGGGCTCGTCGCCGCGCTCCGAGGGATCAAGGAGGCGTGGCTTGCCCTCGAGGGCAACGTGACGCCGCGGCTCGTGCTGGAGTCCGTGCTGCTGGCCCTCGCGCCGCGGGCCGCGTGACGCGGGAGAGTCCGTGAACCCGGTCGAGGACGCCGTCCCGGTCGAGAGCCCGGCGGTGCCGCGGCTCGTCGGGGTGCGGCTCCGGGAGGGCGGGCGGGCGGACGACTACCGCGCCGAGGACCTCACGCTCCACGTCGGGGACTGCTGCGTGGTGGAGGTGCCGAACGGCCACGCCGTCGGCCGGGTCACGCGGCCGGCCCGGGCGGTGCCCTCGTTCAAGCGCGACCGCGTCTACCCGCGCGTGCTGCGGCTCGCGACGGCCGAGGAGATCGCCGATCACCGCCGGCGGCGCGAGCGGGAGAAGGCCGCGGTGACGACCTGCCAGCTCCGGGCCAAGGGCCACGGCCTCGGGATGAAGATCGTGGACGTCGAGCTGGGGGCGGACGGCCGGCGGGTGACCGTGCTCTTCGCCGCCGAGGGCCGGGTGGACTTCCGGGAGCTCGTCAAGGAGCTGGCCCGCGAGTTCCGGGCGCGGATCGAGATGCGGCAGATCGGCGCGCGCGACGTGACCAAGGTCCAGGACGGGATCGGCCCCTGCGGCCGCCAGCTCTGCTGCTCGAGCTGGCTCCGGGGGTTCGAGCCGATCTCGGTGAAGATGGCCAAGGCCCAGGACATGCCGCTCACGGACAGCCGCCTCCTGGGCAACTGCGGCCGCCTCAAGTGCTGCCTCCTCTACGAGTTCTCGATGTACGAGGAGCTGCGCTCGCGGCTGCCGCGCGTCGGGTCGGCCTGCCAGGCGGAGTGCGGCGGCGGCGGGTGCATGCAGGGGCGGGTGAAGTCCGTGAAGGTGCTCGCGGAGTCGGTGCTGGTGGGCTTCGCGGACGGCACCGAGGCCGAGGTGCCGCTCTCGCAGGTGACCTGGGAGGGCCGGCCGCACATTCAGCCGCTCGAGTGACCCCCGGCCCGTAGCCCGAGCGACCCGGACGCCATGGCGCGCGTCTTCTACCTCACGACGCCGATCTACTACGTCAACGCGACGCCCCACCTCGGCCACGCGTACACGACGATCATCGCCGACGCGATGGCCCGGTACCGCCGGCTCGCGGGGGACGAGGTCTGGCTCCTCACCGGGACCGACGAGCACGGGGACACGAACGCCCGGGCCGCCGCCCAGGCCGGGATCTCCCCGCAGCAGCACGTGGACCGGATGTCGGCGGTGTACCGGGAGACCTGGCAGCGGCTCGGCATCAGCCACGACGACTTCATCCGCACGACGGAGGAGCGGCACAAGGCGGTCGTCCGCCAGGTCCTCCAGGGGCTCTGGGACCGGGGCGAGATCTACTTCGGCAAGTACGGGGGGCACTACTGCTTCGGCTGCGAGCGCTTCTACACGGAGAAGGAGATCGTCGAGGGGAAGTGTCCGGACCATCGGACGCCGCTCACGTGGATCGAGGAGGAGAACTACTTCTTCAAGATGTCCAAGTACCAGGACTGGCTGGTCGCCCACATCGGAGACCACCCGGACCTGATCCGCCCGGAGCGGTACCGGAACGAGATCCTGGGATTCCTGCGGGAGCCGCTCCAGGACCTCTCCATCAGCCGGCCGCGAGCCCGGCTCGACTGGGGGATTCCGCTCCCGTTCGACGAGCGCTTCGTGACCTACGTCTGGTTCGACGCCCTTCTCAATTACGTCTCGGCCCTCGGCCCGGTCGGGAGCGCGCGCTACACGCGGTTCTGGCCCCACGTCCAGCACCTGATCGGCAAGGACATCCTGAAGCCCCACGGCGTGTACTGGCCGTGCATGCTGAAGGCGGCCGGCCTCCCCGTCTACACGCGCCTGAACGTCCACGGCTTCTGGAACCTCGCCGGCGGCAAGATGTCGAAGTCCGTCGGGAACGTCGTCGAGGCGCTGGCCCTCACGGACAAGTACGGCCACGACGCCTTCCGCTACTTCCTGATGCGGGAGATGCCGTTCGGGCTGGACGCGAGCTTCTCCGAGGAAGCCCTGGTGGCGCGGCTCAACGCGGATCTGGCGAACGACCTCGGCAACCTGGTCGCCCGCGCGACGGCCCTGATGGTCAGCTTCGCCGGCGACGAGCCATTGCAGGGAAGCGCCCTGCCTGATGACTGGGCGGTGGTCGAGCACGGGATTCCGACCACCCGCCAGCACGTGGGCGAGGCCATGGAGGAGTTCGCGTTCCACCGAGCGCTCGCCGGGATCTGGAGCTTTATTGCAATCCTGAACGGGTTCGTCGACACGAGGCAGCCCTGGGCGCTGGCGAAGACGTCCCCGGATCGCAAGCGGCTCGGGAGCGTACTGGTCACGCTGGCCGAGGCCCTCCGCTTCCTCGGGATCATCCTCGATCCGTTCATGCCTCATGCGGCGGCGAGGATCCGAGAGGCGATCGGGCATGCGAACCCACCGCGGCTCGATGACACCGACCCGGACCGATCACATGTCTTCCGAGTCCGGAGGCTCGGCGGGCTCTTCCCTCGCGTGGAGCGCACCGGGAAGCCGTCCGGGGTGGCAGCGCCCGCTGTCCCGGCGCCTGCGGCGGGACTCCCGCCGGCGCCCGTCAGCATCGAGGAGTTCGGGCGACTCGACCTCCGCGTGGCCGAGATCGTCGCGGCGGAGCCCATCCCGACGTCGAAGAAGCTCCTGAAGCTCACCGTGCGGCTCGGGGGGGAGCCCCGGACGCTCGTGGCGGGGATCGCGGAGCACTACCGGCCGGCCGATCTCGTGGGGAAGCGGGTCGTGGTCGTGGCGAACCTCGAGCCCGCGACGCTCATGGGCGTCCAGTCGCGCGGCATGGTGCTCGCCGCCTCCGAGGGGGAGCGGCTCGCGCTGCTGGCGCTGGATCGGGATGTCCCGCCGGGCGCCAAGATCACGTAGCCTTCCCGTCTGCCCGACCGGTCCGATGCCGATGTCCAGCTCCGGCGACCCCGATCGCGTGGCGTCCGGGCTCCGCCGCGACGCGGCCGAGCGCCCGGGGCCGGCCGCGGCGGGACCCGCGCCTCCCCCGCCTCCCGACCCGTTTCTCCGGCGGCGAGCCAACGTCCTCACCGACTGGGAGGCGTGGCGGGCCTTTCTCATCCGCTGGGGGATCTCGGGCGCGTCGCTGGTCGGCGGGCTCGCGGCGCTGTTCGTCTTCCGGCGCGGCGTGCCGCACGTCGCGTGGATCGTCGGCTACGTCGTGGTCCTCTGGCTCCTCGTCACCGTCCTCACCCAGGTGCGCGAGCGGCTCGAGGCGCGCGGCCGGCGCGGCGTGGTCTCGGCCGGAGAGTACACGATCCAGACGCTCTACCACGGGCTCCTGCTCTTCGTCGTGCCGGGGTATCTCGCGAGCACGACCTTCGACGCGGTCACGCTGCCCTTCTTCCTGATCCTCGCGGCCGCGGCGCTCCTCACGACGGTGGACCCCTGGTACCGCCTGGTGGTCCACCCGTACCCGTCCGTCGCGCGGGCGTTCTTCGCCTTCTCGCTCTTCGCGGGGCTGAACGTGGCGCTGCCGCTCGTCGGCGTGGCGCCGGCGTGGGCGCTCCTGGGCGCGGCGGCGCTCGCCGGGCTCGCCCTCACGCCGGTCTATCTCCGCCGCGAAGGCAGGTGGCAGAACGCCGCCGCCCGGGCCGGGCTGTCCGCCGCCGTCGCCGTGGGAGCGGCCTGGGTGCTCCTGCCGGCCATCCCGCCCGCACCGCTCCACCTCGCGCGGCCGGCCGTGGCGCGCGCCGTCCGCGACCTGGAGCCGGTCGACCCCGTCGGGTCGCGGGTGTCGGCGGCGACGCTGGCGGAGTGGGGCGGGCTGGTCGCCTACACGCCCGTGTACGCCCCGGCCGGGCTCCGGCAGCCGATCGTCCACCGCTGGCGCCACGAGGGGCGTGTCGTCACGGAGGTGCGCCTGCCGACGGCGGTCACGGGGGGCCGCGCCGCGGGCTTCCGCACCTACTCGCGGAAGACGGACTTCCCGCCGCAGCCGTACGGGCGCTGGACGGTGGACGTCGTGACGGCGTCGGGGCAGCTGATCGGGCGGCTGCGGTTCACCGTCGGCCCCTGAGGCCGTGCTCTTCGACACGCACGCGCACCTCCACGGCGACGAGTTCGCGGCGGACCGCGAGGCCGTCCTGGCGCGCGCCCGCGCGGCGGGCGTCGCGCGGATCCTCACGGTGGGGACGGACCCCGCGTCGTCGCGGGCGGCCGTGGCGCTCGCGGCGGCCCACGCCGACGTCTACGCGGCGGTCGGGATCCACCCGCACGAGGCGGCGGGGGCCGACGCCGCGGCGCTCGGTGAGATCGCAGGGCTGCTCGCGGCCCCGAAGGTCGTCGCCGTCGGCGAGGTCGGCCTCGACTACTACCGCGACCTCTCGCCCCGGGACGCGCAGCGCGCGGCGCTGCGCGCCCAGCTCGCCCTCGCGCGCGCGGCGGGGAAGCCGGTGCTGCTCCACTGCCGCGAGGCGCACGCGGACCTGCTCACCGTGCTCGAGGGCGAGGGGGTGGCGGCGGTGGGGGGCATTCTGCACTGCTTCTCGGGGGACCTGGACGCGGCGCGGCGCGGCCTCCGACTCGGGCTCCTGATCTCGATCGCCGGACCCGCGACCTATCCGAACGCGCGCCGCCTGGCCGAGGTGGTGCGCGCGCTCGGCCCCGGGCCGCTCGTGCTCGAGACCGACTGCCCCTACCTGCCCCCCCAGCCGTGGCGCGGGCAGCGGAACGAGCCGGCCTACCTCGCCGCGACCGCGGCGCGCGTCGCCGAGCTCTGCGGGGTGCCGGTCGAGGCCGTCGCCGCGCGCACGACGCGGAACGCCTGCGCCCGCCTGGGCGTCCCGGTGCCCGAGGGTCTCAGATGACCAGCTTCTGGCGGCGGGAGCTCCGGCGGGCGCTCGGCGGCGCGCTCAACGTGGCCATGGCCCGGCTCCTGAACCTCGGGCGGCGGGGCGGCGCCCCGGCGCTGCTCGACCTCGAGACGTATCGGACGCTGGCCGCGCCGAGTGCCCTGGACACGGCGCGACTCCTCGCGGGGCGCGCCAACCCGGAGCGGGCGGCCCTGCTGGAGAGCGTGCTCCGGGCGCGCGGCGCGCCGCTGACGCGCGTGCCGTACCGGACGGTGGAGGGCGCCGGCGTCAACCTGTTCGTCGAGGCGGGCGCCGGCCCGCGAGTGCTCCTGCTCGCGGCACACCACGACGCGGTCCCCGGGAGCCCCGGCGCCAACGACAACGCGGCCGGGGTCGGGATCCTGCTCGCGCTCTGGGCGCGGCTCGCCGCCGACCCGCCGCGGCGGCTCCGCGTCCGGTTCGGCTTCTTCGGCGACGAAGAGCGCGGGATGCTCGGCTCCCGCGTCTACGCGCGCACGGCCGCGCTGGGGGAGCTGGTCGGGGTCGTGAGCCTCGAGCTCTGCGGGATCGGCGACACCCTCGCGCTCTGGGACGTGACGCCGAGCCTCGCGGAGAGTGCGCTCGTCGGGGCGTGGGTGGCGGCGGTGGAGGCGCTGGGCTACCGGCGCGACGAGACCTACCACCTGTCCGAGCCGGTCCCGTTCTTCGGGAGCGACCACCGGCCGTTCGCCGATCGCGGGGTGCCCGCGGTGGGGCTGACGGCCGTCCCCCGGGCCGCGACCGAGGCCCTGCGCGCGTTCGTCTACAGCGGGGTCCGCGGCGTGCTCACGCCACCCGCGCGGCGGCCGCCCCCGTTCGCGACCTACCACACGGCGGCCGACCGGCCCGAGACGCTCGAGCCTCAGGCCCTCGGCCGCGTGGAGGCGGCCCTGCTGGGGCTCTGCCGCGCGCTGGACGGGGGCTGAGCCTCTCCCGGACGGCGCCGCGGAGACGCGCGGCACCCCTCCCCCCCCGAGGGGTGGGAGGGGACGGGGGTGTGGGGGGACCCGACTGAGCGCCGCGCTCAGGGGGCCGACGGTCCGGGGGCGAGCCGGACGAGCAGCCGGCGGCTCTCCGGGACGTCCGCGCGCGTAACCAGGATCCGCACCTCGGCCTGGTCGCCGACCGTGAACGGGTGGACCGAGGGCGCCACGTGCGTGCGCAGGAGGACCCGGATCCCGTACGCCTCGAGGAGGCTCCGGACGACGAGCGCCTCGGCCTGATCGCGGGCGCGCGTCACCTCCTCGAACGGCCCCTCGTCGGGCGGCTCGGGCGGCGGGCGCCGGAAGGGGATGACGCGGCCAGCCATGGCCCCATGCTACCAGGGGGCCGGTGGGGGCGCTACTCGGCGACGGGCGCGACCCCGTCGCGGTGGCGGCGGGCGAGGGCCTGGTAGCCCGCCGGGTTCACCCGGACCCAGCGCTCCGCGGCGGTCCCGGCCAGCGGCCGCTTGACCTCGGCCGGCACCCCGGCGACGAGCACCCCCTCCGGCACGATCATCCCCGGCGCCACGACCGCGCCCGCGGCGACGAGGCTGCGCGGGCCGATCCGCGCCCCGTCGAGGACCACGGCGCCGTTCCCGACCAGGCACTCGGGCTCGAGCGTCGCCGCGTGGATCACGCAGCCGTGGCCCACGGTGGCGCCGGGGCCGATCTCGGCGCCACCGGCTGGTGTCGTGTGGACGACCGCGTTGTCCTGAACGTTGGCGCCCGCACGGACGACGATCGGCTGGAAATCTCCGCGGAGGACGGCACCGTACCAGACCGACGCGCCGGCCTCGACCGTCACGTCCCCGATGAGCGTGGCCGTCGGGGCGACGAAGGCGTCGGGGTCGACGCGGGGGCGGCGGCCTTCGAAGCTGTAGAGGGGCATCGCGGTCCTCCGGTTCAGGAGCGGGGTTCGAGGTCGCGCCAGGCGGGGACCCCGCCGAGCGCGGTCGCGGTCCGGACGGCCCGCACCACGGCCTCGGCGACGCAGTCGGCCGCCACGAGCGCGAGGAGGTCGAAGGGGACGGTCGTCGCGCTCCCCGTCGAGAGACAAAAGAGCGCGTCGCCGTCCACGGTCGTGTGCGGGGGCGAGAGCGTCCGGGCCAGACCCAGGTGCGCGAGGCCGGCCAGGCGCGTGGCCTCGATCTTTCCGAGGCGCGCGTCGGTCGCGACGAGGCCGATCGTCGTGTGGGTGCCGCGGAAGCTCGGCGGCGGCGCGCCTTCGCGCAGCGCCTGCGCCGCGTCCACCAGACGGCGTCCATCCGGGGCGTCGCGCGTGCCCGCGAGGAGGGCCCCGGTCGCGGGGTCGCGGACGTCGCCGAGCGCGTTGACGGCGACGAGCGCCCCGACGGTGGCGGCGCCGGCGCGCCGGCTCGCCGTGCCGAGGCCGCCCTTCATCGCCCGGCCCAGGCCGAAGAGCTTCCCCACCGTGGCGCCGGTGCCGGCGCCGACCGAGCCCTCCTCGACCGGCCCCGCCGTGGCCGCCGCGGCCGCGCGCCGGCCCATCGCGTGGTCGGGACGGGCGCGCGGATCGCCGAGCGCGAGGTCGTAGAGGATCGCGCCGGCGACGAGCGGCACGGCCCCGGCCGGCGTGGGGAAGCCGATCCCCTGTGCCTCGAGGTGGGCCATGACGCCGAAGACGGCCTCCAGCCCGAAGGCGCTGCCGCCCGCGAGCACGACGGCGTGGAGGTGCTCGCCGAGGTGCCGGGGATCGAGGAGGTCGAGGCCCGCCACGCCGGAGGCCCAACCGCGGATCTCGACGCCGGCCACGGCGCCGCCGGGGCAGAGGACGGCGGTGCAGCCCGTGAGGCCGACCGCGTCGGAGGCGTGGCCGACGAGGAGCCCCGGGACGTCCGTGAGGCCCGTCACCGTGCCGAGGTGGCGGCGCGCGGGGCGCGCGGCAGCCGGCTGACCTCCTCGCCGGGCACGCGCCCGAGGGCGACCTCGCCCGCGATCTCGAGGCTCCGCTCGACGAGCGCGCGCAGGAACGGGATCCGGCGGGCCGGCCGCTCGACGTCCGCGAGCGTGAGGGCGACGGCCACGGCGAGCCGGGCCTCGGCCTCGTGCCCGATCTCGGCGAGGACCCACGCCTCCTCCTCGAGCCGCCGCTGCCAGTGCCGGCGCGTCTCGCCTGTGAACTCCCGGTCGATGACGCGGTCCACGAGCGCCCCGAGCCGCTCCGCCTTGATCTGGTCGCTGACGACGAGGCGGCTCTCCTTCGCCTGGAGCCGCTCGAGCGCCTCCGTCTGGACGGACGCGGGGTCCAGGAACCAGCCGCCCAGCTCGGGCAGCGCGAGGAGCTCGGCCGAGCGCTCGAGCGCGGTGGGGTCCGCCGCGACCGTCTCGCGCCCGAACCGGCCGTAGATCGGCGGGTCGCCGGGCTCGGCGGCGGGCAGGGCGAGGAGCCAGCGCGCGAGGTCGGCGGGCAGCGGGGTGCCGCTCGCCGCGTGGCGGGCGGTCGCCTCGACGAGCAGCGCCGCGGCCCAAGCCGGCGGCAGCGGCGCCCAGGGGAACGCGCTCTCCGCGCGGAGCGCCTGGAGGCGCGCGTCGAGCCGCTTCTTCGCGATCGGCCCGCCGGCGAACTCCAGCACCCCACCGGTCTCGTTGAGGATGGCGGACAGGAGCGTCCGCTCGCCGGCGCGGCTTTCGAGGACGAGCCAGAGCCCGCGGGAGCCCGTGCCGTCGATCGCCGAAGCCCACGCCTGGCGCGGCTCGGGCGGCGCCGGCGCCGGGCGCGCCGCGGCGGGGGGCGGCGGCGGGGTGACGCCCGCCTGGCGGAGGCGGTAGAGCGCGCGGCGGACGGCGGTGCGGACGGCCTTCGGAGGCGCGCCCGCCTCCGCAGCGGCCAGCGCGGCGGCGGCCTCCGGGAGCGGCAGCGTCCCCAGCGCCTGGGCGGCCGCCGCCGCCCACTCGGGCCGACCCCGGAGGCAGCGGCGGAGGATCGGGACGGCGGCGAGCCGGTACTGGCGGGCGAGGAGCCTCAGCGCGTCGGGAAGCTCGGCGGCGGGGATCGTCGCCAGGGCCGTCGCGACGGCCTCGTCCCCCGGCTCGCCGCCGACGAGCGCCTCGAGGGCGGCGACTACCATGCGGGGACGGTCTGGTTGCAGCGCTGGCTTGTGCCGGGCCGAGGACGCCGGGATGCGACGGTCATCGGCACGGCACTACCATTCGGTGAGGAGACGGAGGGTGGGCCGGAAGGCGGGCGGCGAGTCGGTCGGGCGGAGGTAGACGCGCTTCATGTAGCTCAGGGCGCTCGCGTACACCTCGAACCCGGCGGCGAGCGCCGCGAAGAGCCGCGCCTGGGGGCGGAGCGCCGACCGCTCGAAGTCCGCGACGACCCCGTAGGCGCGCTTGCCCTCCCGGACGTAGAAGCGGGTGCTCGCGCGGCGCTCGACGTGCTCGCAGAAGATCCCGGTCATGAAGAGCGTGTAGTCGCCGATGTGCTGCCGCACCTCGCGCTCCCGGAAGGGGTCGAAGCGCGGGTCGTCGAACGTCCAGGCACGCTCGATCTCGAGCAGCATCTCCACGACGGTTTCGAGCGGCTGCCCGGTCGCGTCGCGGAGGGCATAGAGCTGGTCAGTGCGGGCGAAGCGCGCCAGGAGCGCCGCGAGGTAGTCGGCGACGGGCTCGCCGGAGAGCCACAGGTCGCCCAGGCTCCGACGCACCAGGCGGTCGAAGAACCGCTTGAGGCTCGGGACCGAGGCGGCCTCGGGCTCGCTCGCCATGCCGTCGGGCGCCATGATACCGCAGGAGCCGGGGCGCCACCAGGGCGCCGCGGCCAGGGCGAATTTCTTTGGGGGCGCCGGAGGCGCGACGCTAGAATCCGGGTGGAGGAGGTGTGTGATGGCGATCCAGGAGGAGCTGAAGCCGCAGACAGCCGAAGAGGAGCTCAACGAGCTCTACGAGGAGGAGCCCCGGCGGCGGTCGTGGGCCGCCATCACGAGCGTCGTGCTCGCGCTCGTGGTGATCTTCATCGGCTACCAGTGGAACCAGGCCGCCGGGCGTGAGCAGGTCCTCGCCTCGCAGCTCCACGCGCTCCGCGCCGACGGCGAGATGCTGCGCCTGCGCGCCGAGGAGGCGCAGCGCCAGGTCGAAGGGCTTCAGAAGCGCCTCGCGGCCGTGACCGCGGAGAAGGAGACGCTCGGGGAGCGCATCGCCGCGCTCGAGAAGGCGCAGGGGCGCGCGGCGGCGGCCCGTGAGCGGGCGAGCGGCGGCGCGCGCGACCGGACGCGCGAGCGCGCCACCCCCGTCGTCCAGAAGAAGAGCCGGTAGCCCGCCGGGCGCGCGGGCGGCGGCCCGCGGCTAGCGGGTGCCGGCCAGGGCAGCGTCGAGCGCCGCCAGGAGCCGCGCGTTCTGCGCGGCCGTCCCGACGCTGATCCGCAGGTGCTCGGGGAGGCCGACGTGGCCGCCGTCCCGCACGAGGACCCCGCGCGCACGCATCACCCCGACGACCGGCCCCGAGGGCCGGCCGAGCCGCACGACCAGGAAGTTCGCGTCGGTCGGGACGTACGCGAGGCCCCGCGCCGCTAGCGCCGCGTAGAGCGCGCGCTTCTCCGTCCAGACCACCCGGCGGGTCGCCTCGCGATGCGCCGTGTCGCGCAGCGCGGCGGCGGCCCCGGCCTGGGCGAGGCGGTTCACGTTGAACGGCTCGCGGGCGCGGCCGAGCGTTTCGATCACAGGCGCGGCCGCGATCGCGTACCCCACCCGGAGCCCGGCGAGCCCCGCGATCTTCGAGAACGTCCGCAGGAGCACGAGCCCCTCCGGCCGCGCGCGGAGGGCGGCGAGCCCGTCGGCCACCGCCGCCGGGTCCTCGACGAAGTCGATGTACGCCTCGTCGAGGAGGATCATGACGTCGGCCGGGCAGCGGGCGAGGAAGCGGTCCCAGGCGGCACGGCCCAGCGCGGGCCCGGTCGGGTTGTGGGGGCTGGACAGGCAGACGAGCTTCGTCCGGGGGCCGAGACGCTCCAGCACGTCGTCGAGGTCGATGCGGTAGTCGCGGAGCGGGCTCGGGACGACGGTGGCCCCCGCGAGGAGCGCCGTCGTCGCGTACGGCTCGAAGGCGGGCTGGGGGATCACGACCTCGTCCCCCGGCTCGAGCAGCGCGTGGCCGAGCAGCGTGATGATCTCGTCGCCGCCGTTGCCGAAGAGGAGCTGAGCCGGGGTGACACCGAGGGCCTCGGCGACGGCGTGGGCGAGGGCGGGCGCGCCGGCATCGGGGTAGAGGTGGACGCGGCTCGCCTCGGCGCGGATCGCCTCCACGGCGAGCGGCGAGGGGCCGATCGGGTTCTCGTTGGCGGAGAGCCGGAGGACGGGCTGGCCCAGGCTCGCCTCGAGGGCGTCGAGCGGCGGCGGCGCCACGTACGGCGTGATGCGGGCGAGGCTCGCGCGCCACCGCGGCGGCATGGCGGTCGGAGTGTACGGGCCGCCTGCGCGGACTGTCAAGGCGAGGCGACCCGCGGCCCCGGCGGTTGCGGTACCATCGGAGCGATGTCCCTCCCACCCATCGAGGTGCGCGACCTCTCCAAACGCTGGGTGACGCGCGACGGAAGCGTACCGGCCCTCGAGGGGATCTCGCTCACCGTCGCCGCGCACGAGTTCCTGACGGTGCTCGGGCCCTCGGGGTGCGGGAAGTCCACGCTGCTCTCGATCATCGGCGGGCTCGTCCGGCCCGACGCGGGCGAGGTCCGGATCGGGGGCGAGCCGACCGACGGCCCCGATCCCCGGAAGGTCGCCATGGTCTTCCAGGACCCGGGGCTCTTCCCCTGGCGCACGGCCCTCGAGAACGTCGAGTTCGGTCTCGAGCTCCAGGGGGTGTCCGCGGCGCGCCGGCGCGAGATCGCCCGGGGCCTGCTGGGGCCCGTGGGGCTCCGCGGCTTCGAGAAGCGTTACCCGCGCGAGCTCTCGGGCGGGATGAAGCAGCGCGTCGCCATCGCCCGCGCGCTCGCCCTGGACTCGCCGATCCTGCTCATGGACGAGCCGTTCGGCGCCCTCGACGAGCAGACGCGCCTCCTGATGGGCGAGTGGCTGCTCGGGATCTGGACGGCGACGCGGAAGACGGTCGTCTTCGTCACCCATAGCCTCCAGGAAGCGATCGTGCTCTCCCAGCGGATCGTGGTCATGACCGCGCGCCCGGGCCGCATCAAGGCGAGCTTCGAGGTCGGGCTCCCGTCGCCGCGGGATCTGGCGAGCGCCGAGGCGACGGTGCTCCGGGGGCGGCTCTGGGCGGAGATCCGCGAGGAGTCTCGGCGGGCCTTCGAGGTCGAGCCGTGAGGGTCCTGGCCTGGCGGGCGGCGGTCCTGGTCGGCCTGCTCGGGGCGTGGGAGCTCTGGGCGGGCCGCCAGGACCCGCTCCTCTACATCCCGCCCTCGAAGATCGTGCCGGCGCTCGGCCGGCTGCTCGCGCTCGAGACCTACCCGAGCCTGCCCGAGCACCTCGGGCTCACGGTCGTGGAGGTCCTGGTCGCGTACGGGCTCGCGGTGGCGCTCGGGCTCGGGCTCGGGTTCCTGCTCGGGCTCCCCCGTCACCTGGGCGAGATCTACGAGCCGATCCTCTCCGGGCTCTACGCGATCCCGAGCGTCGTCTGGTACCCCTCGCTCATGCTCTTCTTCGGGCTCGGGCCCGCCTCGAAGATCGCCTTCGGGTTCCTGCTGGGCTTCTTCCCGGTCGTCCTCGCGGTGCTCGCCGGGATCCGCTCCGTGGACCGGCACCTCCTGACCGTGGCGCGCGCCCTCGGGGCGGGCCCGGGGGCGTGCTTCGTGAAGGTGGTCCTCCCGGGCATGACGGCGACGCTGCTCGCCGGGCTCCGGGCCGGGCTCGCCCTCACCCTGGTCGGCGTCCTCGTCGGGGAAGTCCTGGGGGCGCGGGCAGGGCTCGGCTACCTCATCAACTACGCCTACGGCCTCCTGCGGACGGCGGACTATGCGGCACTGGCCGCGCTGGCGCTCGTCCTCGTCGTCCTGATCGACGGCGCGGCGGCGGTGGTCGAGGCGCGCGCCCGCCGCTGGACGGGCTAGCATGAGCCCGGGCACCCGGCGGCTGGCGCAGCTCGGCTCGCTCGCGGCCCTCGCGGGCCTCTGGGAGACCGCGGTGCGCCTCGACTGGGTCGACTCGCTCTTCGTCGCGGCGCCCTCGGCGGTCGCCCGGGCGATCCTGCTGATCGCGCCCGAGGCCGGGCGGCTGCTCGGCGAGACGCTCGGCAAGACCGTCCTCGCGTACGCCCTCTCCGTGGGGCTCGGCATCGGGCTCGGCCTGGTCATCGGTGCCGTCCGCCACCTCTACGACGTGCTGAACCCGTTCCTGGTGGCGCTCTACGCGCTGCCGAAGATCCTGGTCCTCCCGTGGATCCTCCTGATCTTCGGGCTCGGCACGCCGCCCGCCGTCGTCTACGGCACGCTGCACGGGTTCTTCCCGATCTGTCTCCTGGTCATCGGCGGCGTGCGCGACATCGACCGCATACCGGTCCTCGTCGCGCGCTCGATGGGGGCGACCACGTGGCAGGTCTACTGGAAGGTGATCCTCCCCGCCGTGCTCCCGGCGGTCCTCGCGGGAATGCGGCTCGGGATCATTTTCTGCCTGCTCGGCGTGCTGGTCGTCGAGATGTTCGGCGGGATCCGCGGGACGGGGTTCCTCCTCACGACCCTGGCCAACGCCTTCCAGCCCGCGGAGCTGTTCGCCGCGACGGCGCTGGTCTCCTTCCTCTCGGTCGCCGTCGTCCTCGCGCTCGAGGGCCTGAACCGGCGCCTCAGCCACTGGCGCTGATGATTCTCGGAGGGGGGCTTCGCCCCCCTTGTTCGGGTCACCCCCGCGCGCCGAGCCCGAGAAAGGCTCGACGGGCGGCACCCTCGAGGGGGGCCGGCGGCGCTCCCGGCAAAGCCGGGCCGTTCGCCTGTCCATCTCGGCCGGGACGCGCTCGGCCTGCGGCCTCGCGGGGCGTCCCGGCCTTAACTCGGCGGCGAGCGGATCGCGCCTGCCTCCCCCCAAGAACCTGGAGAACCGCGCCTAGACCCGGACCGGGGTGAAGTCCGCCGTGTAGAGGTCCTGGGTCGCGACCCGTCGAGGCTGGGCCTTGAGCTCGACCATCGTCGTCTGCATCGCGTCGATGGCCTCGACATTGATGGCGCCGTCCTTCGACAGGAGCGGGCCCGAGATCTGGTGGGCGCGCAGGATCGCCTCCTCGGGCCACTTGAGGGTCTTCGCGGCGATGGCGGCGGCGTCTTTGGGCGACTCCAGCATCAAGCGGGAGCCCTGGAAGAACCCCTTGAGCGCGCGGCTGATCGTGTCCCGGTTCCCCTTGATGTACTCGTCGCTGCAGTAGCCCGCCTGGCTGATCCATTTCGGGGTGACCCGGTCCAGCCGGAGGAGGATCTTGGATTTGCCCTGCAGCTCCGTCACCGCGCCCCCGTCCCCCCAGACGTAGGCGTGGATCTCGCCGCGGGTGAGCGCCGCGAGCTGGGCGTCGAGCCCGCCCAGGCCGACGATCTTGACGTCGCGCTCGGGGTCCCACCCCTGCTGCCGGGCGAGCAACACGGCGAAGACCCAGGTGGTGGCGCCGACGCGGGTCACGCCGATGGATTTCCCCTTGAGGTCCGCGAGCGCGCCGATGCCCGGGGCGACGTTGAAGGTGAAGTGGTTCCCGTCCACCGTCGTCGCGACGAACCGGATGGGCGCGGGCGGGTCCCCGGCCCGGAAGACCGGGACGTCGGTGGCCCCGCTGACGCCGATGTGGGCCTGGCCCGCCAGGATGGCCTTCACGAGGTCGGGCCCGCCGCGGAACGGCTGGAACTCCGCGTTCACGCCCTGGGCCTTGAAGTAGCCCTTCTCGAGCCCGACGAGGATCGGCGACACGAGGGAGTAGTCGCCGAGGACCGCCGTGCCGATCCTGACGGTCGGCATCTGCGCGTACGCGGGCCGCACGGCGGCGGCGCCGGTCGCGGCAACGAGACCGCCGGCCGTGACGCGGAAGAACTGGCGTCGGGTGGTCAGCATGGCACGGGCTCCTTTCGTGCGGGTCCTGGCGGTGGCGTGCCGCCTCGCGGCACGCGGGAGGATCATACCGGGCCCCCCCGGGGCTGTCAATCGCCGCGCCCCGCGCGGGGCCGCGCGTTTGACACCCCCTACCCTGCATGCTAGCGTCAACCTCACCATGGTGGAAAAGCTGGCGCGTCGCTTGCGTCGCGCGGAGCAGGACCTCCAGCGGCGCTTTGCCGGGCCCGACGCGGAGTGGGCCGACCGCCGGCGCCGACTGCGGCTGGACCTCCTCCGCGAGCAGCTCACGGCGGCGCACGAGCGGCTGAAGAGCCGGCACGCCGACGGCGCCTCGGGCGAGGAGAGCGTGCGGAGCCACGCGGCCTTCATGGACCGCTTCCTCCGCGTGCTCTTCCGGCTCGCGGACGCGGAGGCGCACGCGGCGGGGCACGCGCGGACGCCGCTCGTCCTCGTGGCGCTCGGCGGCTACGGGCGCGGCGAGCTCCACCCGTCCTCCGACGTGGACCTCATGCTCATCCAGGATGGCGAGGTGACGCCGTACGTGCGGCGGATGGCGCAGGAGATCCTCTACACGCTGTGGGACCTCGGCGTGCGGGTCGGTCACGCCTGCCGCTCGCTCGACGACTGCCTCGCGCAGGCGCGCACCGACTTCCCGAGCCGCACCTCGATGCAGACCGCCCGGGTCCTCGCGGGCGACCGGCGCCTGTTCCGGACGCTCCAGCGGACGCTGCGCCGGGAGGTCTACCGGAAGGATTATGGCGAGTTCCTCCGCCAGACGCTGGCGGAGCGCGACGAGCGCTACCGCAAGCACGGGGGATCGGTCTATGTCCAGGAGCCGAACGTCAAGGAGTCGGCGGGCGGGCTCCGGGACGTCCACACGGCGCTCTGGCTCGCCTTCACGAAATTCGGGGCGCGCACGCTCCGGGAGCTCGAGGACAGGGGCCTGCTCACGCCGAAGGAGCGCGCGGGGACGGACGAGGCGCTGACGTTCCTCTGGCGGGTGCGGAACGAGCTCCACTTCCTCTCGGGCACCAAGCAGGACGTCCTCGCGCGGCCGCTCCAGGCGCAGATCGCCAAGAACTTCGGCTACGCGGACGACGAGGTGCGGCTCGGGGTCGAGAAGTTCATGCGCGACTACTACCGGCACGCCCGCACGATCCACCGGATCTCGGCGCGCCTGATCGCCCGCTGCCAGGAAGGGCTCGCGCGGCGGGGGTCCGTCGGGCGCCGGGTGCGGCGGGCGGCGCTCGCGGACGGCCTGGTCGTGCACGACGGCCGGCTTCACCTCGCCGAGCCCGGGGTGCTCCGGAAGGACCCGGCCCGGATCCTGCGGGTGTTCTGGCACGCGCAGCAGCTCGGGTCCGAGCTGGATGTCGCGCTCGAGCGGGCGGTGGAGGAGGCGGCGCCGCTCCTCGAGGAGGAGGTCTGGCGGGCGTCGCCGGAGCTGCGCCAGATCTTCCTCGGGATCCTGGGCGCATGGGGGCGGGTCGCCGCGACGCTCCGGCGGATGCACGACACGGGCGTCCTCGGGGCCTACCTTCCGGAGTTCGGCGCGCTCACGTGCCTCGTCCAGTACGACCACTACCACCGCTACACGGTGGACCAGCACTCGCTCCTGGCCGTCGAGGTGCTCGAGGGCCTGGCGCCCGGCCAGGGGGCGGACTCGGACGAGCTCGCGCAGCTCATCGCGGAGCTGGAGCGGCCGGAGCTTCTCGTGATGGGCGTGCTGCTGCACGACGTCGGCAAGGCGCTCGGCCACGGCCACGTCCGGAAGGGCATCCCGCTCAGCCGCGCGGTGACGCGCCGGCTCAACCTCGACGCCGACGACGCGGCGGCGGTGGAGTTCCTGGTCGAGCATCACCTCCTCTTCTCGCACGTGGCCGAGCGCCGGGACATCGACGACCCGAAGACCGTGGAGCAGTTCGCGGCGGCGGTCCGGTATCCGGCGTGGCTCACGATGCTCTATCTGCTCACCTGCGCCGACATCCGGGCGGTGGGCCCGGGGCTGTGGAACCCCTGGCGGGGCGCCCTCCTCCGGGACCTGTTCGTCCGCACGCGGACGCGCCTGGCCGGCCAGCGCCCGAAGGCGCCGCGCCGTGCCGCGGTCGCCCACCGCATCGTGCAGGCCCTGGCCGACCCGACGTACGCCCCCGCCGCGGCCGCGCACCTGGCGGGGATGTCGGACCGCTACGTTCGGTCGACCTCGCCGCAGCGGATGGCCGCCCACCTCCGCTTGATCGACCGCCTGCGCGACGAGGCGGTGGCCACGGAGCTCTTCCACTACCCCGACCTCGGCGCCTCGGACGTGGTCGTCGTCACGCGGGACGTGCCGGGGCTCTTCGCCGTGATCGCGGGGACGCTCGCCGCGCACGAGGTCAACATCCTGTCGGCCCAGATCGAGACCCGCGGCGACGGGATCGCGGTGGACACCTTCCACGTCAACGACGCCGGCGGGGAGGGGATCCTGGACGAGAGCCGCTGGGAGGCGCTGACGGGAGACCTCCGGCGCACCATCACGGGCGAGCGCTCCGTCGAGGAGCTCTTCCACGCCCGGCGGCCGCGGCGCGTGGGCCCGACGGTCGAGCGCTCCGTCCGCGTGACCGTGGACAACTCACTTTCCGACACGCACACGGTGGTCGAGGTGAAGGCCCCGGACCGGCTGGGCCTCCTCTACCTCATCACGCGCGCCCTCGCCGGGGCGGGGCTCGACATCGCGACCGCCAAGATCGCCACCGACCTCGACCAGGCGCTCGACGCCTTCTACGTGACCGACGCGGCGGGCCGGAAGCTCGACGACCCGGTGCGGATCGCGCACCTGCGCGCGGCCATCCCGGCTGCCCTCGGGAGCGGGGACGCTCTCTCCTCGGAGGGGGGCTCCGCCCCCCGCTCTTTCGGGGGGCCGACCCTCCCCCCGGGGCTGCGCGGGCCAAGCCCGCGCCCGGAGCGCGTCTAGGTGCTGGGACGGTACAAGGAGCACGTCGCGCGGGTGTCGGATCCGGTCGCCCGCGCGCTCCTCGGGGCGCGGCTCCGCCCGAACCAGCTCACCGTGCTGGGGCTCTTCTGCTCCGGGCTGGCGGCCGCGGCGTTCGTCGCGGACTACCAGCGACTGGGGGGCCTCCTCCTCGCCCTGGCCGGGGCGCTGGACATCCTCGACGGCTCGCTCGCCCGCGTCTCGGGCCAGGTCTCGCCCTTCGGCGCATTCCTCGACTCCGTGCTGGATCGCTACTCGGACCTCCTGGTGCTCGCGGGCCTGGTCGTCCTCTTCATGGGCAAGTCCCGGGTCTGGGACGTCGTCGGCGCGCTCGCCGCGCTGATCGGGACCGTCATGGTGAGCTACACGCGGGCGCGCGCCGAGTCGGTGGGGGTCCAGTGTCGGGTCGGGTTCATGGAGCGGGGGGAGCGGCTGCTCGCGCTGATCGTGGGGGCCCTCCTCGATCTCCTGGCGCCCGCGGTCTGGGTCGTGGCCGTCGGGGCGAACGTCACCGCGATCCACCGGATCGCGCACACCTGGCGCGCCACGCGCCGGGTCTTTCGGTGAGCAAAGTCGGCTGATTACAGAGGCCTAAGCCCGGTCTTGAGAGATGCGGCGTCGGCATGTTGCTTGATCACTATCCCTCTCGGTCGCTCAAATGAGGTCGCGAGGTGTCGATTTTAGAGACCCCGTACCAGGAACTGGCGCAGGAGGCCAGCCGAGATTTGAAGGGCGATGGCGTTTCTGCGCTTCTGAAGCAGGTGGTGCAACTCGCGCTACGGTTTCTGACAAAGGAGTGCGATCGGCTGAAGCTCAAGTCGTCTGTCCCGGGCAAGGAGTATTTCTCCTTCCGGGTAAAGGGCAAGAAGAACAAATTCTCTCGCCCGATCAATAGCAAGCTGTTTGATCCTGGCACGGCTGTCAAGCTGATAGATCGCCTTGTAAGCGCGGAACTGGCAGGGGTAAGCCAGGCGCAGAGGGGCCGGGCTCTCTATTCGGCCGCCATGTCGTACTGTTGTGCGACGGACCTGCTGAAAAGCGACGATCGCAAGACGCCCGCCACTTTCTTTGAGATCTTCGTTGGTCACCTAGCTTCGAGAGCATTCAATATCAATCCGCACAAGAAAATTGACGTCCTCGCCCTGGCGCCTGGCTATTCTCTGCCGACCGATTTCGTGTTCGATCTCGGTCCGGCAAAGAGTCGGATTCACCTTCCTGTCAAGATATCCACGCGTGAGCGTATCATTCAGGTGTGGGCACATCAGCGGGTTCTGGATGGCGTTTATGGGATCAACCGCTTTAGGGGAATCTTGGTTTGTTTGACCGAAACGAACATGGTCAGGAAAGACCTTTCGGTGCTTGAGGTTTGCCTGCCGGAACAGTGGGCGATTTATCAGATGTTCATTTCGCAGCTCTACCGGATCTACTACTTTGATCTGCCGGTTAAGTACGCTCCCCTTGCGAAGCGCTACCCTATTCATTCAGGTCAACAACTTTTCCGCGTTCTTTGACGAGTGTGCGCAGCTCGCGGTCGGGCCGTAGGTTGAGATGGTGGTCCAAACCACCGCGTTCTGCCGTTGGACTTACGGAAGACTACGAAGTAGGAATGGTTTTTCCTTGCGTGGACCTGTTTCAGGACGCGACTAACACCGGGCTTGTTGCTTCGGACGAGGACAAATAGATCTTCGACAACGAAGCCCTTTTGAACGAAGTCGTTGATGATCTCGACGTGGGTCAAACGCTGCTGATTGGCACAAACTTCATCGGCGCATTTGACGATGAAGATGCCCTCGTCTCGAAGGACCCGGTGAGCTTCGGGTGCAGTCTCGAAGTACAGGTCCAGGACGGCTTCGTGGTACTTTCTGGCAGAGGCGTTGGCGGGGGAGTTGTTCCGATAGTACTGTTCGTAGTTTTGGTGATTGACGTGCGCGGTACCGCCGGGCGTATGCATATAGGGTGGATCGAATACGATGCAGTTGATCGTGGCATTCTCGTAGGGTAGCTTCCTGCAGTCGACTCCGGTGGTTATGTCGGTCGCGCGGAGGCGGTAAAGGCCGCGTGGAATGCCTTTCCAGAATACGCCTTTTCCATAGGTGACGTCGGCGACGACGCTTCGGGGGGCTACGTAAAGTGAAAGGATCCTGGGGAAAAGCTCATCGCTTGAGCCTTGATAGGCAGAGAAGACCAATTGATTTGTTGGCACACCCGCGGGCGACCTCCGGGAGGTTCTGGGCCGAGAGTTACTTGCTCTCTTTGGCGCCACGTTCGTTTCGGGCTTCGCGGGGTTTCGTGCGTCGAGGAAGACTTGCCACTTCAGTTGCTCTCTGGCGGCTCCAGGTCGAGGGGCAGCTGCCTGCTCTGGTTGTCCTCCAGAAGTTTTCGGATGGCGTAGCGCCCAAGCCAACTCATCGAGCGCTCCGCCGTTGACGCCATCTTGGCGAGGCGATCGTATTCCTCGGTCGTGAGGACAACGCTGATCCTCAGTGGGTTTCGGCGGACCCTCTTGAGGTGCTGCGGCATCATGCCGCATAGTGCAGCACGGCCTCCCCTTTTGTCAAGACCTTTAGGGCCTCTCGCTTTGCTCTCGACTTTGCACGTCGCCCCCTGCGAACTGTGCAATGCGTGTTCCGCTTGGGATAGGTCAGAGGCCGGCGGCAACTTAGGGTCCTCCGTTGACACGTCGACCGGTCACCAAAGGCTAACGAGGCTCCGCCTCAGACCGACGAGGTGTACGGCCTTGAGATCGGGCGTGGGGGTGGACAGGCAAAGGGCCCCGGTCGTGGGACAAC
>Ga0137796_10000242_pt1 | contig 34596 bp, 39 predicted proteins | sample OV2TP3_FD_97704 | JGI IMG/M metagenome (GOLD analysis project Ga0137796, IMG submission 97704) | reverse complement strand
CGAAGATCAAAAGAGAATGCTTGAAGCACAAAAGGATCTATTGTTGCGCCAACGCCGCTAACCTTTGACAATCTAATTTAAACTCTTTAAGGCTTCCAAAACTTCCTGCTCGTGACCCTGTGGTTTAACTTTTTCAAAAACGTGTGCGATCTTGCCTTCTTTATTGATAATAAAAGTGGTGCGCGCCACCCCCATATATTTTCGACCATACATATTTTTTTCAACCCATACCCCGTAGCTCTGACAAACTTTTTTGTCCTCATCACTCAAAAGTAAAAACGGGAGATTAAACTTTTTGATGAATTTTTCGTGGGAGGAAAGACCGTCTGGACTTACCCCTAATACGACGGCGTCCTTCTTTTCAATATTTTTAACCGCATCCCGAAAGCCACAGGCCTCAATGGTACAGCCGGGCGTATCGTCTTTGGGGTAAAAATAGAGGATAACGTTTTTCTTGCCTCGAAAATCTTTTAATGCAACATGCATGCCGTCACTCGCGGGCAAGCGAAACAGTGGTGCGCAAGAATCTTTTCCTATTTTTGGCATTTTCTTAAAGATCCCCAAAGGAATAATATTCCGAAAAAACTACACTAATATAAGAAACAAACAAATAATAAGGAATATATCCAAGCAAAATCAAAACCAAGGCAAGTCGATTATATCTAAATCTGTTAAGAGAATAAAAATATGGCCACATCAATACCACTTCTATCAAGGTAATTAAAAGGGTTAGCCAAGAAAATTGGCTATGCCAAGGAACACGATTCGTATCAATCAAACTTTCAGAAAAAAATATTTGCGACAGAAACCGATAAAAGAAATAGATAGCTAATGTTTTCTTAACGTTTTTTGTACGTAAAACAAAAAATGCCAAAAACACTAACATAAAAATCTCAGCAATGATTATAAAAGGCGCCAGGGCAAGCATTAAATCACCTCAATAACCTTTCCAAACTTTTTTATTCGGATCGTAAATTTCTTTTTTCAATTCACTCATCGGTAGACCATCTTCACGCGGCCATGCGGTTATTTCTAATTTGTTGCCATCAATATCATAAAAATAAAGTGACCAAGATTTTTCTCGTTTTTTGGCAAATTCGATTTTGACATTGTGCTGCTCCAGGTGCTTAATCATGGCATCAAAATCCTTGGAATGAATACGAAAGGAGAAATGATTCGCCCCCAAGCCTTCCTCTTCAAACGAATGAACACGGTCCAAATTTTTCGCTTGAATGACACCAATAAGGGAAGAACCACAATCCAGAAAATATTCAATACCGGCCTTAGAAGGTTCGCGTTGTGTAACTTTTAATCCCAAAACCTTGGTATAAAACTCAACGGATTTGTTGATATTACGGACATTGATAGCCAGATGGTCGATGCCAAAAATGCGAATCATATCTTAATAACCCTTTCAATTTTTCTATTTTTGAGAATCACGTACTCTTTATACCCGGCTTCCTGGGCAAGCTCAACGGCCTTATCAAAATCACATCCCACATGGCTTGGTTCATGCGCATCCGAGCCAACGCTTAATGGTACTCCCATCTTACAATAAATCTTTAAACAAGAGAGGGAAGGATACATTTCTCCGACCGGCTTACGCAAACCCGAAGTATTAATCTCAATCGCCACACCGCTTTCTTTAAAAATTTTTGCTGTCTTTGTCACTTCTTCGCTCATGTCTTCCGATGGTCGATGACCAAATTTCTTCACCAAATCCACATGCCCCATGATATCAAACATTTTCGATTTCGCTGAGCGCCTTAAAAGGTCATAATAATCGTGATAAACCTGATTGATGTCTTTCTGATTCCATTTCCCCCGCTGGGCGGGGTTATCAAATCCCCATTTCCCAATATAATGAACCGAGCCAATCACATAATCGTAAGGGTAATCATTGAGAATTTTCCTTGTTTTCTCCTCATAGCTAGGGATGAAGTCTGCCTCAATGGCCATCTTGATACGTAATTTACCTTTGAATTGGGCTTGGACCTCTTCTATCATGCGATAATAATCTGGTAATTGCCGTATATGCATGGTGATTTTGGGGTCATCGTGTGAAACGAGGGGGGCATGGTCAGAAAAACCAATTTCCTTTAAACCAACTTTTACGGCATGTTGAGCGTATTCGGACGGTTGACCAATGGCATGACCGCAGAGGGGTGTGTGCATATGATAATCAGAAATAATTTTCATCTTTCGTGCCGAGGGTTTCCAAATGGAAGTATCATAAGGCTTTTTATTTTTTTCTGCAATATTTATGTGTTTTTTGACAGAAACAATAGTCTATGGTAATATGCCTATCACTTCTCACCCGGAGTTTGTGATGGAACAATTTTATAAAAATCTGCTTAAATATATCGGTGAAGATGTCAAGCGTCAAGGCCTGCGCGATACACCTCAACGCGCCGCCAAGGCCTTTGCTTACCTCACCAAAGGATATAAGGATGATCTCGATGGAATTGTCAATGGCGCCATCTTCAAATCCGATAATGACGAAATGATCATTATCAAAAATATTGAATTGTATTCGCTCTGTGAACATCATCTCCTGCCATTTTTCGGGAAATGTCATGTTGGATATTTACCCAACGGCAAGATTATCGGACTTTCGAAAATTGCACGGATCGTGGATGTCTTTGCTCGTCGTTTGCAAGTCCAAGAGAATCTAACCAAACAGATTGCCGAGACCATCTTAAAATACACTGAGGCCAAAGGAGTGGGAGTCGTTATCGAAGCCCAACATTTGTGCATGATGATGAGGGGTGTGGAGAAGCAAAACTCGGTGATGAAGACGTCCTGTATGTTAGGGGCCTTTCGTAAGGAAATTTCTACGCGTTCGGAATTTTTGAGTCTTATCCATTCCTAATGAGTACCATCAAGGCAAAAGGAGCAGCCCTGATTACCGGTGGGGCTAAGCGTATCGGCCAAGCTATTGCTTTTACTTTGTCTGAATTGGGTTATGCGATAGCCTTGCATTACCAGCATTCGACAAAAGAAGCCAAAATAACCGCACAAAAAATTAGATCCCAAGGCCAGCCCTGTGAACTCTTCCCCTGCGACTTGACGAATGAAATCGCGACGCAAAAACTTATTGCCGATGTTAAAAGGAAATTTTCCAATTTTAACGTCTTAGTCAATAATGCCTCGATTTTCGAGAAGTCGGATCTCAAAAATTACAGCCTCTCAAGTCTCAATCGCCATTTTATCATTAATTTTGTCACGCCCTATGTTTTAATCGCTGAGTTTGCCCGCCTATGCAAAATAGGGAATATCATCAATATCTTAGATACGCATATTGTGGATAACACCCTCACGCATTTTGATTATCTTCTGTCCAAAAAGAGTCTGGCCGAGTTAACCAAAATGTCGGCTGTAGCGCTTGCGCCAAACATTCGTGTGAATGGCATTGCACCGGGATTAATTCTGCCACCTCAAAATAAAGGAAATCGCTATTTAACACAGTTGGCGAGAAATATTCCGATCAAACACAAAGGAGATATCAAAAATATCACTTCGGCTGTAAAATTTTTGTTGGAAAATGAATTTCTGGTAGGGCACATTGTGATGTGTGATGGAGGGGAGCACTTACTATAGTCACACGACACGGGTCACAAGACACAAGCAACTTCAAATTCCTGTGACATGTGACTTGTGACTAGAGACTTAATATGGCTACCATTCAAATCACCGATTTACTTCTGCGTACCATAATCGGCACCAATGATTGGGAACGTGACAAGCCTCAGGATATTGTCCTGAATATAAGCATCGAATATGATGCGAGAAAAGCCACCCGATCTGATAATATCCGTCATACGGTGGATTACAAGTCGTTAACGAAAAAGATTATTCAACTCGTAGAAAACTCACGTTTTTTTCTATTGGAAAAATTGACCGATACCGTTTTGGATATCATTCTCAAGACAGACGGCGTCCGAGCCGCAACCGTGCGTATTGACAAACCGAATGCCTTACGTTTCGCGAAATCTGTCTCTATCACCATGACTAAGCAACGCAAGCGAAAATGAACACCGCCATTGTCGGTCTGGGTTCCAATATCCACCCAGAGAAAAATATAGAGAGGGCCATTGGGTTAATTTCCCAAGATCATCACGTCCTTAAACGATCAAGATTTGTGAAAACAAAACCTGTTGGTTATCAAACACCGTCCGATTTCATCAATGGCTCTATCTTGCTTGAAACAACACTGGATTACGAAACGTTGCGCAAAAAGTTAAAAAAAATTGAAGCACTCCTTGGACGTGAGCGAAAGAGTCAGAAATTCTCTGATCGTACCATCGACCTCGATATCGTTGTTTGGAATTCAAAGATTATGGATCAAGACTTTTATACGCGTGATTTTGTCAAAAAATCGGTACTTGAATTAATGCCAAAACTAAAAGGCTAAAGAACCTATGATTTATCTGTTTCTACTGTTCACTCTTGTCCCTCTCATTGAAATAGCCATTATTATCAAGGTGGGGAGTCAGCTTGGAGCTATTAAGACCATTCTCCTTTTGATTTTGACGGGCGCGGTAGGCGCCTACTTGGCAAAATTGGAGGGCTTCCGTGTCCTAAGGCGGATTCAGGATAGTTTGGAAGACGGCCGCATGCCAACAGAGGAAATGCTCGATGCTCTTTTAGTGTTGGTCGCCGGCATCCTCCTATTAACGCCTGGCTTTTTGACTGATGTGTGGGGGCTATGCTTGCTTTTTCCAGTAACAAGGGCATTTATCAAAATATTCTTGCGCCGTCAGCTGAAAAATATGATCAACCATAGCCAAATTGTGACTTTTCGTCGTTTTTCCTCCACTGAATCAGATAGATTTGATGACATTGACATCTGACCAAATTAAATGTCAAAATAATAGATTTTTTCAGTACAGATATAACATATTGTTTAACAATAAGTTACAAATAATCACATAGTGGAAAAAATTTGCCATTCCGTAGTTTATATGTTACCCTTGTTGTTTACAAGAGGTAGAAGCTATATGAAACGTAAAGGTAAACGACTATTCTATACAACCCTTTTAGCCCTCATTATGAGTCTCACGCCCTTTGGCAAGGCCCATAAGTATGCGGAGCCATTGCCAAACTCACGCGTAATTAAGCAAGGAAAAGCTTCTTGGTATTCTCGCCATTCACCGGGCATTAATCGTCACACCGCCAATAATGAACTTTTCGATGATATGGCCATGACGTGTGCCATGTGGGGCGCCAAGTTCAATCAAAAGGTGCGTGTCACCAACCTCGCCAATGGCAAATCGGTTATTGTGCGTGTCAATGACCGTGGACCCCATAAACGCTATGCTCGTAAGGGACGATTTATTGATCTCACCAAGGCTGCCTTTAAAAAGCTGTCACCAACCCAAAAAGGGCTCATCACCGTTCAAATTGAATTTCTTTAATTCCTAAAGCGCTCATGTATAGAAATCTTCAATGACATGACAGAATTTTTTTATTTTTATCTTGCAAAGGCACTTTCCCTTGTTATTATACCTCTGGATTTAAAATGAATATTCCTAAACAGTTTTCTAACAATATCGTCATTGTGACGGGTTCGACCCGTGGAATTGGGCGAGAGATTGCTTTGGCCTTCGCAGAGGAAGACGCAACCGTCATCATCATTGGGCGAAGTGAAGAAACCGCCCAAAAAGTAAGCCAGGAATTTTACGCCAAGGGTCTGAAGGCCGACGGCTACGGTTGTGATGTGACAGACATGTCCAGTGTGCAAGAAACTGTCAATAAAATTCTTGACAAATATAGTCGCATTGATATATTAGTTAACAACGCTGGCATCACAAAAGACAATTTACTCCTTCGTATGTCTGAAAGTGATTGGGATGATGTTCTCAGTGTTAATTTGCGTGGTGTCTTTATCTTCACCAAGGTTGTCGCGAAAGCAATGTTAAGGACTTCCGCCAAAGGTGGATCCGCCTCAGGCGGAAAGAAAGGGAAAATCATTAACATTGCTTCGATCATTGGAATAACCGGCAATAGTGGTCAAGCCAATTATGCCGCTAGTAAAGCCGGTATCATCGGTTTTACGAAATCCGTAGCCCGTGAATTAGCCTCACGGGGTATAACCGTCAACGCCGTAGCTCCGGGTTATATTGAAACGGATATGACGGCCAAACTCAAAGAGCAGGCTCGTGAGCAAATCCTACAAACGATTCCACTCGGCCGATTTGGGGCAGCACGCGATGTGGCTGGTGTGTGTCAGTTCTTAGCTTCGTCTGACGCAGATTATATAACTGGCCAAACTATCATCGTGGATGGTGGAATGGCAATCTAATTAGATTTACGTGTGAGAAGAAAAAGGAGGCTATCCAATGGCAGTAGCAGAAAAAGTCAAATCGATCATCGCAGAGCAACTCGGTGTCAAACCCGAAGAGGTCACCCCACAGGCCTCGTTCATTGATGATCTGGGGGCCGACTCTTTGGATACGGTCGAATTGATCATGGCCCTGGAAGAAGAGTTTGGTGTGGAAATTCCTGATGAAGATGCTGAAAAGATGACCACCGTTGGCGATGCAATAAAATATATAGAAGAAAAAGCTGCCCAAAAATCATAAATATAAATCAGCTATTTTCCCTTCCTACGAAAAAATCATATGCCTCGACTTAACGTCGGGGCATATGTGTATATAAGGATATGCAAAAACGTAGAGTTGTCGTCACTGGCTTAGGCGTTATTTCGCCTGTCGGAACAGGACTCGAAAAATTTTGGAAGTCTTTGGTTGAAGGCAAGAGTGGCATTCATCGCATCACACGATTTGATGCCAGTAAATTCGACTGTCAAATTTGCGGCGATGTCACCGATTTTAATCCTCTGGATCATTTTTCAACCAAAGATGCTCGCCATCTAGCCACCTTTGTTCAATTTGCGGTTGTGGCGACCAATGAAGCCCTCCGTCAGGCCAAGTTAGATCTTAAAAGTGTTGATTTAGACCGCGTGGGCGTTCTCATTGGTTCTGGTATCGGAAGCATTGACACCATTGAAGAAGAATTTAAAAAATATTTGGAAAAAGGGCCGAAAAAACTCTCACCTTTTTTTATCCCCCGTATCATTATTAATGAGGCCGCAGGACAAGTTTCGATTGTGACGGGTGCCCGTGGTCCCAATACCTGTGTGGCCACGGCTTGTGCGACCGCCAACAATGCCATTGGTGATGCCTTTCGTTTTATCCAATGCGGTGATGCGGATGTGATGATAGCTGGGGGGACAGAAAGTGCCACCTCCCCCATGGGGTTAGGTGGCTTTTGTGCCCTTAAGGCCCTATCCAAACGTAACGATGAACCCGAAAAAGCCAGTCGTCCTTTTGAGTTAAACCGTGATGGTTTTGTCATGGCAGAAGGAGCGGGGATTGTAATTTTAGAATCGCTCGAGCATGCCAAGACGCGGGGGGCCCATATCCTCGCAGAAATGGGAGGATACGGACGCACCTCTGATGCCTATCACATTACGGCCCCAGACTCAACGGGACGGGGAGCTGCAAAGGCCATGGAGGGCGCCATAAAGGATGCTGGCCTAACGCCAAAGGATATTTCTTATATTAATGCCCATGGGACATCAACGGAACTCAATGATCTTGTTGAGACACTCGCCATTAAACAAGTTTTTGGTGAAGATGCCAAAAAAATTCCAGTAAGCTCCACCAAATCCATGACCGGCCATTTATTAGGGGCCGCAGGAGGAATTGAATTTGCTGCATCCATACTTACCATACGTGACAATATTATCCCGCCAACTATCAATTATGAAACACCTGATCCCAAATGCGATCTCGATTACGTTCCTAACAAAGCCCGTCGAAGCAAGGTTGATATCGTGATGTCTAACTCACTTGGTTTTGGTGGTCATAACGCCTGTGTCGTAGTCAAACGTTACCTCGAATAACTCACCCCTCTCAACAAAATAATTTTCATTCACTCTGTGATATGATATACTTTGACACTTACAAATGCGGTGATTATTATGAAAACCTATAAAATAGCAGTTATTCCTGGAGATGGCACCGGCCCTGAAGTTGTCCGTGAAGGGCTTAAAGTTTTGGAAGCCGTCTCTCAGAAGTGCGGATTTAAATACGAAAAGGTTATTTTCGATTTTGGTGGAGGGCGGTATTTAAAAACTAAGGAAGTTATGCCGGATTCCGCCATTAAAGAATTTAAAAAATTTGATGCCATTTTTTTAGGGGCCATTGGCCATCCCGATGTAAAACCAGGTATCTTAGAAAAAGGTATCTTGCTTCGTTTGCGATTTGATTTGGATCAATATATCAATTTACGTCCCGTCCAGCTCTATGACGAACGTTTTTGTCCCCTTAAAGATAAAAAACCCAAAGACATCGATTTTGTGGTGGTACGGGAGAACTCGGAAGGTCTTTATAAAGGCATGGGCGAATTCCAAAAAAAAGAAACCAAGGACGAGGTGGCGATTCAAATTTCATATAATACACGCAAAGGTATTGAGCGATGTATCCGTTATGCCTTTGATTATGCCCGAGCGCATGGTAAGAAGAGGAAACTCACCCTGTGCGGCAAAACCAATGTTTTAACCTTCGCCTGGGATCTTTGGGAAAGAACGTTTCAAGAAGTGGCCAAAGAATACCCGGATATCAAAACCGATTATGCCCACGTGGATGCCGCCACCATGTGGTTTGTAAAAAATCCCGAGTGGTTCGATGTGATTGTCACGGATAATATGTTTGGTGATATCATAACCGATTTGGGGGCGATGATTCAGGGAGGGATGGGAATTGCGGCTGGCGGGAATATTAATCCCAAAGACGTATCAATGTTCGAACCAATCGGCGGTTCTGCTCCGAAATACACTGGACAAAATGTCATCAATCCCCTGGCCGCGATCTGTGCTGGCGCCATGCTCTTAAAGCAAATCGGCGAAGCAAAGGCCGGAGAATTAATTGAAAAATCTGTGAGAAGCGTGGTCACCACTAAACTAAAAGATTTGGCCGCTGGAAAAATGGGCTACTCGACTTCCGAAGTCGGTGATCTAGTCGTAAAAAACTTATAGCAAGGACTTCTAATGCAGAAAAAAAATAAATACAACGTCGCTGTGGTGGGTGTGGGAGCCGTGGGGGAAGAGATGCTGCGCGTCTTAAGGCAACGTAACTTTCCCATCAACCAGCTCAAAGTTTTTGCTCGCAGCAGCCGCAGCATTCAAGTCGATGGCGAAACTTATCAAGTGGAAGAGTTAACCCCGGATTCTTTCAACGGAATCGATATAGCCCTTTTTGCTGGAACCGAAGGAGAAAAAGGAGCGGCAGTGGTCTATGGCCCCGAGGCGATTAAGCGGGGATCCGTTGTCATCGACAATGGCGCTGATTTTCGTCTGAAAGCCGATGTTCCTTTGGTTATTCCAGAAGTAAATGCCAAGGATATTAAAAAACATAAAGGGATTATTGCCAATCCAAATTGTTCAACCATTCAGATGGTCGTCGCCTTAGCGCCGATTCATCGCAAAGTGGGCGTTAAACGCGTGATTGTGTCCACTTATCAATCTGTTTCCGGAAGTGGTCGCAAGGCTATCGAGCAAACCGAAGGCGAATTAAAGGCATGGGCTCAAAACCAAGAATATGCTGAACCCTTGGCCATGGAGCAACGCATTGCGTTTAATCTTTTTCCACAAATTGGAAATTTTTCCGAGGAAGGTTACACCACGGAAGAATGGAAGATGGTCAAAGAAACGCAGAAGATCATGCACGATAATAAAATCAAAATTTCGGCCACGACTGTGCGTGTACCCGTTCGTAATGCGCATTCCGAAGCGGTTTATATCGAAACACAAAAACCAATCACACCAGGACAAGTCAGAAAGCTTCTTAAACAAACACCCGGTGTTGTAGTGGTGGATGACCCTCAGAACAAACTCTATCCCATGCCCACTACCTGTTCGGGTCGTGATGAGGTGTTTGTCGGTCGTATTAGACGAGATCCGACTGTAAAAAACGCCCTCTGGCTTTGGGTGGTGGCCGACAATTTGCGTAAAGGTGCGGCCACCAATGCGGTGCAGATTGCGGAAGAACTGATTAAAGACAGGGGATAGGGTTTAGGGGTTAGGGTTTAGGCCTAACCCCTAACCGCTATACCCTAATCCCTAAACCATGCGTAACCTCAAGCTCACCATCGAATACGATGGAACGAAATTCCATGGCTGGCAGATTCAGAAAAGAGGTGAGCGAACCATTCAAGGTGAGATCGAAAAAGCCCTCAAAAAAATTTTGCGCAAATCTATTCGTGTCATTGGTGCTGGCCGCACCGACAGCGGCGTTCATGCCTTAGGTCAAGTGGCCAACTTCAAAGTTAATACAAAACTTACCAGCAACCAAATCTTAAAAGCGCTGAACGCTAATCTCCCTAAAGATGTGGCAATTCTCAAACTAGAAGATATGCCGTTGAATTTTCATGCCCAATACAGCAGTAAAACAAAAACTTATCGTTATACAATTTTAAATCGTGCCGTCCGATGTACCCACATGCGGCATTTTTGTCTTCATGATCCACATCCCTTAAATATTGCATCCATGCGATGGGAGGCAAAAAGTTTGATTGGACGCAAGGATTTCAGATCATTTGCCGGCCAAAATCCCTCCAAACAAAAAAGAAATCAAAATACCATTCGTACCATCAAACGCATCGAGATCAAAAAAAAGGGAGAATTCATTCATATCGAAATTGAGGGGGATGGATTTCTCTATAAAATGGTAAGGACAATTGTGGGCGCTTTACTCGAGGTGGGACAAGGCAAATTATCCAAGGGGAGTATCAAAGAAATTCTTTCCGCGAAAGACCGTAAGCTCGCTCCCAAAACTGTTAAACCACACGGACTCTGTTTAGTCGCCGTCAAATACTAAACACTACCTACCAAAACTTCCTTATTGACATTTCAGTCAAAGCTGGTATACTTTCACAACACTTGAAACAAAAGAGGATTTTTATGATCCAAAAGACATTTCTTCCCAAACCAGAACAGATTACGCGGCAATATTACTTGATCGATGCCAAGGATAAGATATTAGGAAAAGTGGCCACTAAAGCCGCGACCATCCTGCGTGGGAAGCATAAAAAAATTTTCACACCCCACATTGAAGTTGGAGATAGTGTGATTATTATCAATGCCGATAAGGTCCGTGTGACCGGAAAAAAAATGACGGATAAAATGTATCAAAAATATACGGGTTATCCCGGCGGTCGACGACTGATTGCGCTAGGCGATTTTTTACAAAAAAAGCCAACCGAGGTCTTGCGTTTAGCCATAGGCCGCATGATTCCGAAAGGACCGTTAGGGAATAAAATTCGCACACGTGTACGTATTTACGCTGGCGATAAACATCCGCATGTTGCACAAAAGCCAATTGTTTTAGAGGTATAACGGAGGATATTCTTGATGATTGAGATGGTCAAATATGGGGCAACAGGACGACGGAAGACATCCGTTGCCCGTGTGAATTTAATTCCAGGCAGCGGTAAAATCGTTATCAATGACCGTGCCTTTGAGGATTATTTCATACGCGAGAATGATCGTACACAGATTCTCATACCTCTTCGTCTCACCAATGCCGAAGCCAAATTTGATGTGGTCGCTAAGATTTCCGGTGGTGGCGCTACTGGTCAAACCGGTGCTTTACAATTAGGTTTAGCCCGCGCCCTTAGTCTTTGTGATCAAGAATATAAAACAATCCTCAATAAGGCCAAATTATTACGCCGTGACCCCAGAATGAAGGAAAGAAAAAAACCGGGTCAGAAGGGAGCGCGAAAGAAATTCCAATGGGTTAAACGCTAACACACAAAATTATCATATAGTTTTTAAAATTTAACCTATCTCCCAAAAACGTTGACGAGATAGGTTTTTTATTTTAAGATAATCCATTCTTCTTTTGTCAGAAATGATTTTATTCTAATAAGTTAAGAAAATAGGTGGTGAATAACTATGATCAGAGTCGGCATTGTTGGCATAAGCGGCTACTCTGGTGTAACCACCCTGGAATTGTTGTTAAAGCATCCTGGCGTACGGGTAACTTATGTTAGCGCGGAAACAACAACGGGTAAGGTGAGCGAAATCTGGCCGCATCTAAACACCAAAACGGATTTAGTCTGTCATAAGTTCAAGATTGATGAGGCGATAACTAAAGCTGATCTTTTCTTTTTAGCGGTGCCGCACACTGTGGCGATGAAGATTGCCCCAAAACTACTAGCCGCCAAGAAGAAGGTTATTGATTTGAGTGCGGATTATCGATTAAAAAAGGGAGCAGATTATAAGAAATGGTATAACGTGGAACATACCGATACCTCGCACCTCACAACAGCTGTGTATGGCTTGCCAGAAATATATCGAGAAAAAATAAAAAAGGCGCAACTTGTGGCCAACCCCGGTTGTTATCCAACAGCTGCCCTTTTGGCGCTGGCGCCTTTGGTTTCTACACAAACGGAAGATATTCAGTCGATTATTATTGATGCGAAATCGGGTGTGACGGGCGCGGGACGAAAGGTAACCCTCGGATTTATGTTTGCGGCGGTGAGTGAAAATTTTAAGGCTTATAAAGTTCTCAATCATCAACATACCCCAGAGATTAATCAATATCTTTCGGCCATGGCGAATAAGAATTGGGAGGTGACGTTTATACCCCATTTGTTACCCATCAACCGAGGCATTTTGGAAACGATTTATGTTTCATTAAAGAAAGAATTGTTGATTTCGACGTTACATAAATTTTATACGCGATTCTATAAAACCGAACAATTTATACGCATTTTACCAGTAGGACAGCAGCCCGAAATCAAGAATGTGACGGGAACAAATTATTGCGATATTGCTTTAGCGGTTGACAAACGTATGCTCGTGATCACCGCTGCGATTGATAACCTTCTAAAAGGCGCGGCTGGTCAGGCGGTGCAAAACATGAACATTATGTGCGGATTCAAAGAAGAAGAGGCATTGCTATGAAAGTGATTAAGGGTGGTGTGACCGCCCCTCCAGGATTTATGGCCAACGGCATTTCGTGTGGGATCAAACGCTCCGGAAAACTAGATTTGGCTTTGATTTATTCCCAAGTACCTGCGGTTGCGGCAGGCGTTTTCACCACAAATTCCGTCAAGGCCGCGCCTTTGATTGTGACGCAAAATCATCTCCGCAATTACCAGGCTCAGGCCATTGTGATAAATAGCGGAAACGCAAATTGTTTTACCGGCCATTTTGGTTATGTGTATGCGCAAAGGACCGCTAAACTTTTCGCCAAACTTTTGGGTATTAAAGAAAATGATGTGCTGGTCGCCTCAACTGGCATTATCGGAAAACCTTTGCCTTATATCAAAATTCAGAATAGCGCTTATAAGTTAGCACAGGGGATAAGTAAAACTGGAGGTAAAAATGCTGCCCAAGCTATTTTAACGACCGACTTAAAATCAAAAGAGATGGCAGTGCAATTAAACATCCATGGGAAAAAGGTGACAGTAGGTGGTTGTGCTAAAGGATCGGGCATGATTCAGCCCAATATGGCGACCATGCTCGCCTATATCACAACCGATGTGGCGATTTCGCCTACCATGTTAAAGAAGGCCTTGCACGAAGCCGTGGAGCCATCCTTCAATAGCATTACGGTGGATGGGTGCATGAGCACCAATGACATGGTCACCATTCTGGCCAATGGTTTCGCAGGGAATCGAACCATTACTACAGCAGGAAAAGACTATTCCCAATTTACCGAGGCGCTGAGATTTGTCTGTCTTGATCTGGCCAAAAAAATTGTCCTCGATGGCGAGGGGGCGACAAAGTTCATCGAAATTACAGTCAGCGGTGCTCCTTCTTTGAGTCAAGCGAAAGCAGCTTGTTATGCGATCGCTAATTCCAATTTAGTCAAAACTGCGGCTTTTGGCAACAATCCCAATTGGGGACGCATTGCTGGAGCGGTTGGTTCGCTTGGTCTACCGGTAACAGAGAAGAACTTTAAAATTAAATTTAGCTCTTTTAAAAAAAAGCACATTCTAATTGAAGTCGATCTAAATATCGGAAAACATAAAGCCACTGTTTATACCTGTGATTTGTCTGTGGAGTATATTCGTATCAATGGGCGCTATACCTAAATCTTGCCCGACTTGATTTCCAAGAATAAAAATGGAAAATTTTATTAAAAAAGCAGAGGTTCTGGTTGAGGCGATTCCCTACATTCACGCCTTTCGGCAAAAGGTGTTTGTCATTAAGTATGGGGGGAGCATTCTGGACGATGAAAAGATTCGCCGTCAAATTTTTGTGGATATTGTTTTCTTAAGTTATATAGGCATTCGCACGATTCTGGTTCACGGTGGTGGTCCTCATATCAGTTCGCGACTAAAAGCCACTGGCAAAGAAGTTATTTTCCATGAGGGAATTCGGGTTACCGATGAAGCGACCTTAAAAATCGTTCAGGAAGAATTAGAAAAGTTAAACAAACAAATTGTGGAAGAAATTAAGGAGTTAAAAGGAGACGTGACGGGACTGAAAGGCCATGAAAACATCGTATACGTAGAAAAAAAGAAGGCCAGCCGTGATTTAGGATTCGTTGGGACAATCACCTCCATCGAGAAAAAAGTCATTGAAGATCATCTAAAGATGGGACGCATCACTGTTGTTTGTCCCATGGGCATTAGCGTTGAACAACAGCCTCATAATGTGAATGCGGATGAAGTCGCGAGCGCTATTGCCTCTTCCCTGAAAGTAGAAAAATTAGTTTTGTTAACGGATGTACCTGGCGTTTTACGAAATCCTGACGATCCCCATTCTTTGATCTCCACCATAACGACCGCTGACGTGGACTCTTTGATTAAAGAGGGGGTTATTCAAAAAGGCATGATTCCTAAGGTCCAATCGTGTGCTGAAGTCTTACAAGGTGGTGTCCACAAAGCGCACATCATTGATGCACGGTTACGACACGCGCTTCTTTTAGAAATCTTTACGGATAAAGGTATTGGGACACAAATTGTAAAGGAGAAATAACAAAATACAAATTACAAACAATAACAAACTACAATAAACGCCAAATTGTTAGTTGTTATTTGTCATATGTTTGTCAGTTGTAATTTGTTAATTAGACGATGACAAAAGACGAAGTTTTTCAATATTATGATAAGTACATCTTATCAACCTATACCCGCATCCCCGCTATTTTTGTTAAGGGTAAGGGCATGATGCTCATTGATATCACCGGGAAAAAATATTTGGATTTTTTTCCAGGCTGGGGGGTTAATAACGTTGGTCATTGCCATCCGAAAGTGATGTCAGGGGTGCGAGATCAGATTGGGAAATTGATTCATATTCCCAATAATCTTTATCATCCGCATCAGGCCAAATTAGCCGAGGAAATCATTCACCATGCCTTTCCTGGAAAAATATTTTTTTGCAACAGTGGCGCTGAGGCCTGTGAGGCGGCGATAAAATTTGCACGCGCCTATGGTCAGGGTAAACGTTTTGAAATTATTACGATGGAAAATTCTTTTCATGGCCGAACATTAGCGGCGCTCACAGCTACTGGTCAAGCAAAATATCAAGAGGGATTTGCGCCACTTGTGCCAGGATTCAAAATCGTTTCTTTTAATAATTTAGAAGCGGTAAAAATGGCGATCAGCGATAAAACGGTTGCCATTATGTTTGAATTGGTTCAAGGGGAGGGCGGCATAAACGTCGCTGATGTGGCCTATGTCCAAGAGGTTCGCCGAATCTGCTCCGAAAAAAATATTTTGCTTATTTTAGACGAAGTACAGACTGGGATGGGACGAACGGGCGAGCTGTTCTGCTTCAAGCATTACAAAACCACACCCGACTTAATGATCTTAGCTAAAGCGTTAGGAGGAGGATTGCCGATTGGAGCATTGGTAGTTAAATCCGAAATCGCCGATACATTTAAACCGGGCATGCACGCGTCTACCTTTGGTGGAAGTCCTTTGATTTGTAAGGCCGCTTTAGGGGCTTTTAAAGCCATAAAGAGTGACAAAATGCTTTCAAATGCAAAAAAGATGGGACAATATCTCCTCGAGCAATTGACTCAGTTGAAGGAAAAATTTGATTGCATTAAAGAAGTGCGTGGGATAGGATTGATGATCGGTATTGAATTAACATTCGATGGGAAAAATGTCGTCGAGTCGTGTTTTAATAAAGGTCTCATTATTAATTGCACCCATGATAAGGTTTTGCGTCTGATGCCAGCCCTCAACGTAACAAAAAAACAAATTAATAAAGCACTGGGCATTCTAGAAGAAGCCCTAGCGGAAACAAGAAAATAAATCTATGAAACGTGATCTATTAACCTTGGAAGATTTTTCACGAGAGGAAATCGATCATCTCTTTGAACTGACCAAATTCCTAAAGCAAGAAAAAGGAAAAGTACGCGATGATCTTAAAAGAAAAACAATTGGTCTTGTGTTTCAAAAACCATCCAACCGCACGCGTGTTTCCTTTGAAGTGGGGATTTGGCAGTTGGGAGGGAACTGTATTTATTTAGGGCCGGATGAAATAAATTTAGGTAGACGCGAGTCCACATCCGATGTGGCCAAAACATTATCACGCTATTTGGATGCAATTGTCGCGCGGACAAATTCACACGATGACATTGTTAAATTGGGACGAGAGGCTACTATTCCGGTAATCAATGGTTTATCAGACCAATTTCATCCCTGCCAGGCGTTGGCAGATATTTTTTCGATCATTGAAAAACTGGGCAGCGTGAAAGGATTGACACTTGCTTATATTGGCGATGGAAATAACGTTTGCCATTCCTTGCTTTTAGGATCAGCAAGGGTAGGTTTAAATATGAATGTGGCCAGCCCTAAGGGCTATGAACCAAATGCTCAAGTTGCCCAAAAGGCTCTCTCTTTGGCGAAAACCAGTGGCGCCGAAATCAATTTAGGGAATTCACCTGAAGAAGCCGCAAAAGGTGCTAACATTATTTATTCCGATGTTTTCGTCAGCATGGGTCAGGAAAAGGAACGAACCGCTCGCCTTAAAAAATTCAAAAAATTTCAGGTGAACAAAAAAATCACTCATTTGGCTGATAAAAATTATATCTACATGCATTGTTTGCCAGCGCATCGAGGAGAAGAAGTGATAGCCGATATTATTGATGGAATTCACTCCATCGTTTTTGATCAGGCGGAGAATCGACTGCACGTCCAAAAAGCAATCCTACTTTTCTTATTAGCAAAAAAAATAGGAGCCCACGAATGAAAAAAGTTGTCTTAGCCTATTCTGGCGGGTTAGATACGTCCTGCGCCATTAAGTGGTTGCAGGAGAGGGGATTTGAAGTCATTGCTTTTATCGGCAACATCGGACAACAACAGGATTTTGAAAAAATTAAAATCCGTGCGTTAAAGACAGGGGCCTCCAAGGTTTATGTGGAAGACCTGCAAGAAGAATTCATCAAACATTATGTATTTCCCACACTCAAGGCCGGGGCGATTTATGAAGGAAAATATCTTTTGGCAACGGCGTTGTCGCGACCTCTATTAGCCAAACATCAAGTTACGATTGCGCACCGGGAAAAAGCAACTACGCTTGCGCATGGCTGTACGGGAAAAGGAAATGATCAAGTGCGATTCGAGGTTACCGCCAAACTCCTTGACCCCACGTTAGAGCAAATTGCGCCGGTTCGTCTTTGGGAATTCAAAACACGGGACGAAGAAATTGATTACGCGCAAGCGAAAAAAATCCCCATTGAGGTCACGAAAAAGAATCCGTACAGCATCGATAAAAATCTATATGGACGAAGCATCGAGGCCGGTGTTTTGGAGGACCCATGGGTTGAACCACCCGAAGAGATTTATGAAATGACGGTGAGCCCTGAAAAAGCACCCAATAAGTCGACTTATCTAGAGATTGATTTTGCAGGAGGAATACCGGTTAAGATTAATGGAAAATCATATGACCACGTTACGCTCATTCACACATTGAATGAAATTGCGGGGAAAAACGCTGTCGGACGAGTTGATTCTATTGAAAATCGACTCGTGGGTATCAAATCACGAGAGATTTATGAAAATCCCGCCGGTACGGTGCTCCATATTGCGCATAAAGAATTAGAGTCTTTGGTGTTGGATCGGGAGAGTCTTCATTATAAAGAGAGCATCGCCCAGAAATATGCGGAATTAATTTATTATGGTCTGTGGGAAACGCCTTTAAAACATCAATTGGATGAATATGTTAATAAAACGCAAGATCGTGTTACTGGAACGATTCGATTAAAACTGATTAAGGGGAATTGCATTGTGATTGGGCGTAAATCAAAATTTTCTCGATACAAGGAAGAGTTAGCCAGTTATGGCAAAAAGGATATTTTTGATCAAAAATTAGCGGAAGGATTCATTAAATTGTGGGGCATGCCATTCTAAAACAAGAAACCAGAAGTAAGAGGCCAGAAGCAAGAAATGACTAAGTTTTTTCTGGCTTCTGATTTCTTGCATCTGGCTTCCTAAATATGGGGTATACAATATGACCAAACTCTGGGGCGGACGATTTAGTAAAAGAACTCATCCATTAGTGGAAGAATTCACTAAATCGATTCACTTTGACCAAAAATTGGCAGAGTATGATGTGCTGGGATCATTGGCGCATATCATTATTCTTAAAAAAGCTGGTTTGTTAACTCTTAAGGAACACGAACAGTTAGCCAAAGCACTTAAAGAAATTTACAACGGAATACAAGATGGTTCTTTCTTTAAGAATCTAAATTATTCTTTTGAAGATATTCATTCCTATATTCAACATCTGGTAGAAAAGAAGGCACCAAAAGCTGCCTTAAAACTTCACACATGTCGATCTCGAAATGACCAAGTAGTATTCGATATAAAAGTTTACTGCATTAATAACATTAGCTTAACCCAACAATTGCTCAAAACTTTTATTGAAATTTTACGTAAGTTAGCTGAAAAAAATATGGGGACTTACCTTCCAGGGTATACTCATTTACAACATGCAATTCCAATTGCATTGATTGAATATTTTTATACCTATCACACCATGTTAGCCCGAGATTTTAAGCGACTTAACAATGCTTATGATAACATTAATTTAACAATGGGGGCAGGCGCCTTAGCTGGAACTTTTATTCAAAGTCAGAAATATAATCAAGCCGCAAAAATTGAATTAACTGGCAAGGGAATTCAAGCGTCTGATAGCTCTATCGACGCAGTTAGCGACCGAGATTTTGTGATTGAAACTTTAAGCGCATTGGCCATTATCGGCATGCATCTGTCACGCCTAGCGGAAGACATGATTCTTTGGTCAACAAAAGAATTTGACTTTATTGACATCGATGAGGCCTTTTGCACGGGGAGTTCCCTCATGCCTCAGAAGAAAAATCCCGATGTCTTTGAGCTTGTGCGAGGTTATAGTGGACGATTATATGGGAATTTAGTCAATGTTTTGGTTATGATGAAGGGCTTACCACTGAGTTATAACCGCGATATGCAACTAGATAAAGAACCATTGTTTGATTCCTTTAAAATTGTTCAGGATGAGCTAAAAGTCCTGACGGAACTTTTTAAAAATGTTAAATTCAAAAAAGAAAATATTGAGAAACAACTTAATGATGAAACTCTGTATGCGACTGACATGGTTGATTATTTGGTTCAAAACAAAGTTGCCTTTAAAGAGGCGCATACTATCATAGGGAAGCTAATCCGCTACAAACTACAAAATAAAAAAGATATTTTAAAAATGAGCACGGATGAATTAAACTCATTTCATCCTTTACTCACGCCAACGATTGTTAAGAAAATTATTGATCCCGAGTATTCGGTGAAATCAAAAAAATCAGTAAAGAGAAGGGTACTCAAATAATGCACGACTTTAAATTCAAAAACGGTGAGCTTTATTGCGAAGATGCCGCGGTCAGTCGAATCGCTGACGATGTCGGTACGCCCCTTTATCTCTATAGTCATCATACGGTTGTTGACCATTTCACCAAGATTCAAAGGGCGTTTGCCCCAATCCATCCCCTCATTTGCTTTGCTATGAAGTCCAATGACAACTTGGCGGTTCTCAAAACAATGGCGGATTTAGGTGCCGGCTTTGATGTGGTCTCCTTAGGGGAACTGAAAAAAGCCTTGTTGCTTGTTGATCCAAAAAAAATTGTCTTTGCGTCAGTTGGAAAAACGGAGAATGAGATTGCCTTTGCCATACATGCCAATATCCTCTTGTTCAATGTCGAGTCTGTGCCAGAGTTAGAAGAAATCAATCGTATTGCTCAAAACATGAACAAAAAAGTTCAAGTGGCTCTAAGAATTAATCCTGATGTCGAAGCCGCAACACATGATAAAATCACCACAGGAACGCTTAAAAAAAAATTTGGGATTGACTTGGCTTCCACTAAAAAAACTTTAAGAAACCGACACCGTTATCCCTATGTTGACATTACGGGTTTGCACATTCATATTGGATCGCAGATTATCACTAGCAAACCATTCATCGAGGCAATGACGAAAGTAACCGAGTTTGTTGAACAATTACGTGCTCAAAATATCAACATCGAATACTTAGATATCGGCGGCGGGCTTGGCATTATTTACAAGGATGAAAAGCCACAAACCGCACAGGTCTTTGCAGATGCTGTTTTACCGTATCTAGTCAAGATGAGCTTAAGGATTATTATGGAGCCCGGCCGATTCATTGTTGGTAATGCGGGTATCTTTGTTACTAAGGTTCTTTATCTTAAAGACAACGGTTTTAAAAAATTTGTTATCGTGGATGGGGGGATGAATGACCTGATCCGTCCTGCTTTGTATGATGCCTACCATGAAATTGTTCCTGTGCAAATGACAAAGGCCAAAAAAATCAAGGTCGATGTCGTGGGGCCAATCTGTGAGAGCGCTGACTTCTTTGCGAAAGAGCGATTGCTCCCACAGGTCAAAAAGGGAGATCTTTTGGCGGTAATGAGTGCTGGCGCTTATGGGTATGTTATGTCCAGTAATTACAACATTCGCTGCCGTCCACCAGAGGTCATGGTCAAGGGGAGTAATTATGCTGTCACCAAAGAGCGAGAAACATACGATGATTTATTTAAAGGAGAAAAAATTCCGGAATTCTTATGAGTCGAACTATTTCTTTTATCAAAATGACTGGAGCGGGAAATGATTTTCTCGTGATCGAGGCCAGAAAGGGTCTTGATTACAGAAAATTCGCTCAGGTGGCTTGTCACCGTACCAATGGCATTGGAGCTGATGGCATTCTTATCTTGGATAAATCGTCCAAAGCAGACTACCGAATGCGTATTATTAATTCCGATGGCTCGGAGGCTGAGATGTGCGGCAATGGGGCTCGTTGCATGGCCGCTTACATTACAGCTCATCGTAACCCTGATAAAAAACTTTTTTCCTTAGAAACATTAGCAGGAATAATCTTAGCAGAGGCTAAAGGCGAAATCGCGCATGTCCGTTTAAGCGAACCAACAGGTTATCGACCAGAAGTAACCATCGACATAAATAAACGAACGCTTCGTGTCCCTTATATTGATACCGGTGTCCCGCATACGCTCGTCTATGTTGATAACCTGCAAGATATTGATGTTGATGGCATCGGTCGTGCTATCCGTTTTCATGAGGCTTTTGCGCCGCGTGGAACAAATGTCGATTTTGTCGAACAGATTAATAAAAATTTTGTGGAACTACGCACATATGAGCGTGGCGTGGAAGGTGAGACAAAGGCTTGCGGAACTGGCGCTGTTGCCGCTGGCCTTGTCACGTATTTAAAATCGTATTCTGACACGACGAATGTTAACAATGCCAAAGTCAAAGTGAAAACAGCCAGTGGTGAAATTCTCGAACTAACTTTCGATATGGTTGCTAGTCGAATTCAAAATGTTTGGCTTAAGGGAAGTGCGAAGTTTATTGCCAAAGGAGAATATTATTATTGAGGAGGATATATGTTCCAAGGTTCAATTACGGCACTTGTCACGCCCTTCAAAAATGGAAAAGTTGACGAAACAACATTCAAGAAATTGATTGAATTTCAAATTAAGAGTGATACAAACGGCATCGTTCCTTGTGGAACGACAGGGGAATCACCAACCCTTTCCCACGAAGAACATGCTTATGTTATCGAAATATGCGTTGAAGCTGTTGCGCGGCGCATCCCGGTGATTGCCGGAACAGGTTCGAACTCAACCGCTGAGGCCATTGCCTTAACCAAGCACGCCGCCAAAGTGGGGGCAGATGGCGCGCTTTTGGTTAGTCCTTACTATAACAAACCAACACAAGAGGGATTGTATCAACACTTTCGAGCTATTGCGGAAAGTGTCAATATTCCAATCCTTCTTTATAATATCCCGGGGCGAACGGCGGTCAATATTGAACCAGCAACCATGGCCCGTTTGGCCAACGATTGCAAAAATATTGTTGGTGTGAAAGAAGCCGCCGGTTCTCTCGAACAAATGGAAATAATTAAACAGCTTTGTCCAAAGAATTTTCTTTTGATTTCAGGCGATGATTCCTTAACGCTACCTTTGTTGAGTATAGGCGGTGTCGGTGTTATCTCGGTTGTGGCCAATATCGTTCCTCAAGATGTCGTAAAGATGATTAACACCTTTAATCAAGGAAAATTAAAAGAAGCGCAAGAGATGCATTATCGACTTCTTCCCTTAATCAAGGCCCTATTTCTCGAAACAAATCCCATCCCCATCAAGGAAGCCATGGGGATGCTCAATTTGTGTCCTATGGAGCTTCGTCTTCCGTTGTGCCCAATGTCGGAAACGAATCGTGCCAAACTCAAATCCGCTCTTAAAGATTACGGCTTACTCAAAGGATAAACATGATTAAACTCGCGATCAGTGGCTGCCAAGGTCGTATGGGACAACGCATCACGGAATTAGCCTTAGCCGATAATGATTTTAAGATTGTGACCTTATTAGAAAATCCCAATCATCCCAATGCCAATGCTAAATTCCATGGAATAAAGATTCAGACAGATCCTAACACCATTGAAGGATCCGATGTCCTCATTGAGTTTACAACTCCTGAAGCGACCGTAACCAATCTAACGGCTTGCCTAAAACATAATGTTAAGATGGTGATTGGCACAACCGGTCTTTCAGCTGAACAAGTCGAACATATCAAACGAGCCTCAAAGACAATCCCCATTGTTTTTTCCTCCAACATGTCGGTTGGAGTAAATATTGTCTTTGGTCTTGTCCGTGAGACGGCTCAGAAAATAGGAAAGAATTACGATGTTCGTATTGTTGAGGCTCATCATATCCATAAAAAAGATAAACCCTCAGGCACGGCCAAAACCTTAGCGCAATTTGCCGAAGAGGGTTCAGGGGTTCCTGTGACGGATATTAAATCTATTCGCGAGGACGAGATCGTCGGCGATCACGAGGTGATTTTTGACAGTCCCGAAGACACCATCACCATTCGCCATCATGCTAAGAGCCGCGATATCTTTGCCAAAGGGGCCTTGGTCGCTGCCAAATTTCTGGCCAAGAAAAAAACAGGTTTATTTAATATGCAGGACATATTTTCTTAGCAATGGAGAATCTCATGTCGACCTCTTCGACGTCATTTAATATTGAATTTTCTGAACGGCTTAAACAATTGCCACCTTACTTATTTTTAGAAATTGACAAGGCTAAACGCGCTGCTCAAGCGGCTGGACGAGACATTATTGATTTGGGGGTAGGAGATCCTGATCTCCCCACACCTAGTCATATTATTGAGGCTCTGAAAAAAGCGGCCGAAGACCCATGCAATCATCACTATGCCTTTGATGCCGGATTACCCCAATTACGCCAGGACATCGCTGCCTGGTTTCAAAAACGCTTTGGTGTCACATTGGATCAGGAGAGTGAACTTTATCCTCTGATTGGGTCGAAAGAGGGACTGGCCCATCTTCCGTTGGGGATTATCAATCCCGGTGATAAAGTCATCTTAACTGATCCGGCTTATCCAGCCTATCGGGCGGCCATCACCTTTGCACATGGCAAGATTGTCACCGTACCTCTTAAAGAAGGCCATAGTTTCTTACCTGATCTAAAAAAAATTGAGCAACTTAAAAAGCCAAAGGTCATGTTTATCAATTACCCCAATAATCCGACCTCTGCTACGGCCACAAAGACTTTTTATCAGGAATTGGTCAATTTGGCACGAGAAAAAGGTATCATCCTTGTTTCCGATATGGCGTATTCAGAAATTTACTTCGATGGTGAAAAGCCACCGAGCATCTTGGAAATCGAAGGCGGGAAAGAGGTCGCCATTGAGTTTCATTCCTTTTCAAAGACCTATAACATGACGGGTTGGCGTATTGGTTGGGCGTGCGGTAACAAAACCCTTATCACTTCTTTGGCAAAAGTGAAATCCAATTTTGATTCAGGAATCTTTCAGGCTGTTCAAGTGGCGGCTATCGCGGCCCTTAAAACCGATGAACGCGAATTAAATGCCCTGCGTGATATTTATCAGGAAAGACGCGATTGTCTAATTTTAGGTTTACGCAATATCGGCTGGAAGATCCCTTCGCCAAAAGCAACGTTTTATGTCTGGGCCAAAATTCCGAAAACATTCACCGATTCCATGGAAGCAGCCAAAATATTCTTAGAAAAGGCTGATATTGTTGTCACACCAGGTATAGGTTTTGGACAAACAGGTGAGGGGTACGTCCGCATGACGATCACAGTCCCCAAACAACGTCTCCTGGAAGCCATCGAGCGATTTAAAAAAATACTCTAATAATTTTTTTAGAAAGAAAACTATGGCCAAAATCTATTTAGCATTAGGCTCAAATCTTGGTCAACGGGGAGAAAATATTCAAAAAGCCATTGCCGAATTGCAGACCCATGATATTGCCGTTGAAAAAATTTCGAAGATCATTGAAACAGAACCTGTTGGCGGACCACCACAGAGCAAATTCTTAAATGCTGTTCTTCAGGCGCAGACACAGCTATCTCCAAATGAACTTTTAAAATTAGCGAAAGCCATTGAAAAAAAACTCGGGCGAAAACCCAGCGCACACCATGGGCCTCGGCTTATTGATATTGACATCCTCCTTTATGACAAACAAAAAATCAACACGCCGAGTCTTATCATTCCGCACCCCAGAATGAGAGAACGAAATTTTGTGATGGTATCACTACGGGAAATTGATCCTCAATTAGTGCAGGAATTGGAAAATGAAAATCATACAAAGTGTCACGGCCATGCAGCAACTGGCCATCAAGCTTAAAAAGAAGGGACGCACCGTTGGTTTTGTGCCAACGATGGGGGCGCTCCACACCGGACATATCTCTCTACTTAAGAAATGTCGTCGAGAAAATGACATTGTCATCTTAAGTATCTTTGTTAATCCCAAACAATTCGAACCCCAAGAAGATTTGGCCGCTTATCCTCGTCGAGCGAGCCAGGATATTTTATTGGCAAAAAAAGAAAATGTTGATATAATATTTCATCCGTCGGTAAATCAGATGTATCCGTCGCGCTATTTGTCATATATTGAGGTCGAAAAAATTTCGGATATCTTGTGTGGCAAATTTCGTCCCACCCATTTTCGTGGAGTAGCAACGGTCGTTGGAAAATTACTTAATATCGTCCAACCCGATACCCTCTACCTAGGGCAAAAGGATGCGCAACAATGTGCGGTTTTACAACAAATGATTCGAGATTTAAATTTTCCTGTGAAAGTGAAAATTTTACCCACCGTCCGTGAAAAGGATGGCTTGGCCATGAGTTCACGGAATCAATACCTAACCGCTCAAGCGCGTGTGGAAGCCACCGTTCTGTATAAATCACTTTTGCACGCACGTGATCGGATCTTAGAGGGAGAGCAAAATCCGTTACGCATCGTCAATGGCATACGGACGATGATTATGGAAAATTCATCTGGAAAAATTGACTATGTCGACTGTATCAACGCCGAAACACTCGAATCACTTAATAACATTCATGGCAAAGTACTAATTGCTTTAGCGGTTTGGTTTGGTAAGGCACGGTTGATCGACAATATTGTCCTGACCGTTAAACGCCGTCTCCCGACATTAAACAAGGCTTAAATGACTTTCGGTTGTTCATGACGTCAAAACGTAGAAAAATTCGCATTGGTATTGTCGGCTGTGGAGCCATTGGCTCACGGATCGCCAAAAGCATCAAATCAGAGCTCAAAGACTCTTTTCAACTTTCCGGACTTTATGACATTATTCCCAGTCGTTCGGAAAATTTAGCTAAAAGTCTTACCCTTAAAGGTATTGTCAAACATTCACTCAGAGAACTTATTCAGAGTGTTGATTTGGTGGTAGAAGCCGTGAACGCCCCTCGAACTGACGGCATTATTCGCCAAGCCATCCGAGCTAGAAAACATGTTTTAGCCATGAGTGTTGGCAAATTACTTCACGCTGGAAATCTTTTTAAACTAGCCACACAAAATCATTGTTCTGTGCTTCTGCCCTCTGGGGCGATTGCCGGCATCGATGCCATTAAGGCAGCTAGCCTCGGGAAGATTTCACAAATTACTCTCATCACGCGAAAAAATCCTTCTGGATTTACTCAAAATCAACATCTCATTGATAAAGGAATTGACTTATCTAAAATAACTCATGAGACAGTTCTTTTCGAAGGGGATGTGAAAACGGCTGTTAAACTTTTCCCACAAAATATTAATGTAGCGGCCACGCTGGCCTTGGCTTCGCGGGTTAACGCTAAAATCAAAATTCGCATCATCGCCTCGCGTGCCTTTAAGACCAATTCTCATGAAATTGAAGTCGTTGGCGATTTTGGTCGAATCTCCACACGAACAGATAATGTTGTCTGTCCCGATAACCCCAAGACGAGTTGCTTAGCTGTTTTGTCTGGCATTCAAACCTTAAAACAATTTTCCCAAGGACTTAAAATTGGAACCTAACGGAAGGAGGTGAACAACATGGCTCAAAAAGTCGCAAAAGTTGGTGTCAAGAAACAAAAAGGGTATCTCTACTTCGTCGACAAGCGTGGCGACGTTTCGTGTGCCAAGATGGCACGGGGCAATAGAAAAGGAGGATCTCCTAAAAAAGTTGCCAAAGTCGGGATTAAAAAGAAGGCGGGGTATCTGTATTTCATTGACAAACGCGGTGATATCTCCTGCGCCAAAATGGTTCGTGGGGGACGAAGAAGAAAAAAAAGACGATAAAGTGTTATCTTTTAACAAGTCACGGGTCACATGTCACAGGTCACAAGAAGACCAAAACTTGTGTCTTGTGACATGTGTCTTGTGACTTTTTTATTTGTACTATGCAATCGGATTGTATAACTATTCGGGGAGCGAAAGAACATAATTTAAAGAATATCAACCTCAAGATTCCCCGTAATAAATTGGTCGTTATTACAGGCCTCAGCGGCTCAGGAAAATCCTCCTTGGCCTTTGATACCATTTATGCCGAAGGCCAGCGTCGGTATGTAGAAAGTTTATCCGCCTATGCCCGCCAATTCTTGGAGCAATTACAAAAACCGGAAGTGGAATATATCGAGGGCCTTTCTCCCACGATTTCCATTGAACAAAAAACAACCAGTCGTAATCCCCGTTCGACCGTAGCCACCCAGACGGAAATTTATGATTATCTGCGTTTACTTTTTGCCAGAGTTGGTATTCCCCATTGTTATCGCTGCGGTCGCAAAATAGAACGACAAAGTGTCCAAGAGATTGCTCAACAAATTTTAGAAGTTGAAAACGACACAAAAATCAATATTTTGGCGCCGGTGATACGCGGCCGAAAAGGAGAGTACCGACACATTTCTAAACAGATTGCGAAGGCCGGTTTTGCTCGACTCCGGGTCGATGGAAAAATGTATGAAGTCAACGATACCATCCGCCTCGATAAGTACAAAATCCACCATGTTGAGGTTGTTGTGGACCGTCTGACCATCCGTCCCGATATCAAAAAACGTCTCACCGATTCTCTGGAAACAGCCCTTCACATTGGGCAAGGGATTCTCCTGGTTGACTTTGGCGGTAAATACCCTGAAAAAACCTTTAGCGAAAAATATGCATGCCTTGAATGTGGAACGAGTTTAGCCGAAGTAGAACCACGGACATTTTCGTTCAATTCCCCGTACGGGGCCTGTCCCAGCTGTAATGGTTTAGGAACAAAAATGGAAATAGATCCCGAACAACTTGTTCCTGACTCTACACGGCCGTGGGTGACAGCCATCGCTCCTTGGAAAAAAGGTCAGCGTGGTTACCTCATGTATTATCGCGCCGTGTTACGCGAGCTCGCAGATATCTACCACATTGACAAATATATCTCCTTTGAGGAATTAAGTAAACAACATAAAAAATTCCTTAAAATCGTGTTGTCTGGCTCAGAGGATGAAATATGGGGAAGACAATTTGAAGGCGTCCTCAAGTATTTGGAAAGACTATTTCGCGAAACAGACAGTGACTGGCTCAAAGATGAAATCTCAAAATACATGTCGGTCTTACCATGCCCTGAGTGTCAGGGCGCCCGATTAAAGAAGGAATCCTTAGCCATCAAAATTGCTGACTTAAACATCACCCATGTGACAGCCTTTTCTATCAAAGAGGCCAAGTATTTCTTTACACGTCTTTCACTCACAAAAGATCGGGCTAAAATCAGTGCCCCCATTCTTAAGGAGATCATTCGACGGTTAGATTTTTGTATTAATGTCGGGCTTGATTATTTAACTCTGGATCGTAAAAGCGCCACCCTTTCGGGAGGTGAAGCCGAGCGCATCCGTTTAGCCACACAAGTTGGTTCAGGATTGGTTGGCGTTGTCTATATCCTCGATGAACCGAGTATCGGCCTGCATCAAAAAGATAATGAGCGATTATTATCCACACTCCATTCGCTACGTGATTTGGGAAATACACTGATCGTTGTCGAGCATGATGAGGAAACAATTCGACAGGCCGATTATGTGGTTGATCTCGGACCAGGGGCGGGTGAACATGGCGGGGAGATCGTTTATGCGGGCGATGTGAATGGTTTGCTTGAGTGTCAGCAGTCCCTCACCGGACAGTATCTCAATGGTCAATTGAAGATCCCCTTGCCTGCTAAGCGTCGGTCTAGTGATCCAAACAAACAATTAAAAATTTATGAAGCCCGAGAACATAATCTGAAAAATATTGATGTCGCCATTCCCTTAGGAACATTTGTCTGTGTCACCGGTGTTTCGGGGTCAGGGAAATCTACGCTCATCGATGAGATTTTATATAAAGCCCTGGCACAAAAATTGTACCGTTCCAAAGAAAAACCCGGAGCGCATCGCAAAATTGAGGGGACCCAATATATTGATAAGGTCATCGTGGTGGATCAATCCCCCATTGGTCGTACACCGCGTTCGAATCCCGCCACCTACACCGGTGTTTTTAGCGATATCCGCCACATATTCAGTCAACTTCCCGAAGCTAAAATGCGTGGCTACAAACCAGGCCGTTTTAGCTTTAATGTCAAAGGAGGGCGTTGTGAGGCCTGTCGTGGGGACGGGATTAAAAAAATTGAAATGCATTTTTTGCCGGATGTATACGTCACCTGTGAAGTCTGTCAAGGAAAACGGTTTACCGAGCAAACGCTTGACGTGTATTTTAAAGGGAAGAACATTGCTGATGTTTTGAATCTTTCAGTGACAGAGGCGTTGGAATTATTTGATAATATCCCAAGAGTGAAAAAGACACTGCAAACGCTTAACGACGTTGGTTTAGGATACATCAAACTCGGCCAGCCAGCTACCACTTTGTCAGGGGGAGAAGCCCAGCGTGTCAAACTAGCCAGCGAATTATGCAAGTTTGCCACCGGTCAAACTTTCTACATCCTGGATGAGCCTACCACCGGTCTTCACTTTGCCGATGTGGAAAAACTTTTAGATGTGCTACAACGACTCGTTGACAAAGGCAATACGGTGCTTGTGATTGAGCATAATTTAGAAGTGGTCAAAAATGCGGATTATATTATCGACCTCGGTCCTGAAGGGGGAGATCGTGGAGGAGAAGTCATTTTCGCTGGAACCCCTGAAAAAATTGTTCAATGTCGTTTTTCTTATACAGGTCAATATCTAAAACGTTATTTAAAAAAATCCCCTTCAGAAGCTCACCAAATTGCAAATTGAAACGAAACTGTCTATAATAATGCCCATGATTTCTTCTGCCAAAGTAAGAAAATTGGTTTGCGCGGCCCTCCTCGTAATGAGTCTTTTCCTTCTTTGTGATCGTCACTGGCTTTCCGCTGATGATGAAGCAGATTTGTTTTCCGTTGCTCAAAAGGCCTTTGACGATGGTTTCTATGATGTGGCGATCCGTTATATCAACCAATTTCTCGAAGAATATCCTCAATCGGAAAAACTCATCCAAGCCAAAATTTTGTTAGGTCAATGCTATTTTTTCCTCAATCAATATTTGAAGGCCTATGATATTTTTCAAACTGTACTAACCTACTCCCAATTTCAGGATGCCACCCTATTTTGGTTAGGGGAAACCCTTCTCAAAGGTTCAGACTACACACAAGCAGAAAAATATTACAAGCAAGTCATGGAACTTTATCCTGATTCTATTTACCGTCCACAAGCCTATTATTCACTGGGATGGACATACTTCGAAGCCGGTGATTATGGAGCAGCCAAGAATACCTTTAGTCAGCTCATTAGTCAGTTTCCGACCCACCAACTCAAAGAAGATGCTTTATTCAAGGTCGGGGAATGTCTGTACAATCAAGAAAAATATGAACAGGCCATTCATACCTTCCAGGAATATTTAGAAATGTTCCCGCAATCAAACCGTATCGCTCAAATTTATTTTTATATCGGGGAATCGTATTATTATCAAGATGACTCCTTAACGGCCAGTACGTTCTATGCCAAGGCCTCTGATATGTCCTATGACCCTAAAGTGAGCCTCATGGCTAAGATTAGTCAAGGCTGGTGTTATCTCAAATTACAGCGCTACGAACTCTCCCAACGAGCCTTTGAGGAATCTTTAAAACAAACGCCCAACCAAGAGTTTCGCGATGATATTTATTTAGGACAAGCAACGCTGGCAACCGAAATGGACCATCACCAAAAGGCCATTGAATATTACTCTCAGCTTATTGCGGAATTTCCCAGTAGCCCGCGTTTAGCCGAGGCCTATTTAGGGAGGGCTAATAGCCTCTACATGAATCAACAGTTTAACGAGGCCATTGCCGAATATACCCATCTGATTACAAAAGTTGGTCCTACCTCCGAATCAAGGGACCTGATGGAAAAAGCCTACTTTGGCTTAGCGTGGACATATCTTAAAAATAATCAACCGGATTTAGCCATTGCACAATTTCAAAAAGTCATTGACCATAGCCCAAGCAAGATTAGTCAGGTGAGTGCCCTCGTGCAAATCGCGGATGCTTACCAAGAAATCAATCAACTCGACAAGGCCATTGAAATCTATGACAAGATCCTCAAAGAATATACTGATAGTGTCTATACGGATTATGCCCAATACAGACAAGGCATTGCCCTTCTGAAACAAGATAAAATTGAATCTGCTACCTTATCGTTTAAAACTCTTGCGGCTAATTTCCCCAAAAGCAAATATCTCAATGAGGCCAAATATTTCCTTGGGGTGGCTTATTACAAAAAAGAGGATTGGGCCACCGCCAGCCATCATATTCAAGAGTATCTTAACGCTGCCGCTTCCTCGAGTGAATTTTTAGCGGAGGCAACTTATATCCTGGCGTTATGCTATTCCAATCTTAATGAATCAAAAAAAGCCTTAAAGACTTTTCAAGAAATTATCAAATCCTTTCCTTCCGAAATAACCGTTATCAGAAATGCCGAGATGGGGATTGCTAAGTCCTTGTATAATTTAGACCAAATCGATGAAGCCATCGAAAAATTTAAAAGCATTACTGAAAAGTATTCGGATTCGTTGACAGCCCAGGAGGCATTTCTATTTGTCGGTAATCATTATCTAACGACGGAAGACTACACACAGGCCATTCAGTCTTATACCGAGATCCTCAAGCGTTTTCCAACAAGCCCCCAGCTTAATTTTGTTAATTATGCCATCGCCCAGGCTTACGAACAACTCGGGCAATATGAACAAGCCCTCAATTATTACCGCAAGATAACCGATCCAAGTGATCACGAGATATACGCCAAGGCCAAATTGGCCATTGCCGAAATTTTTGCACAGCAACTGGATCCAATGACAGCGATTCAAACCTACGAAAATATCATTGTCCATTCACCCGATTTTAAACGGGATGCTTATGTCAAAATGGCCGAACTTTATAAGAGTCAACAAAATTACGATAAGGCCTTAGAGGCTTATCAACAAGCGTTATCGGCTTCCTCAGGGTTAAGCGCTCTCACGAATCCGGAAATTCAATTTTATATTGCGGATACCTATGAACTCTTGCATAATACACCTAAGGCCATAGAAGAATATTTCAAGATTCCTTATCTCTATCCCACAACTCAAACGTGGGTTATTAAATCCTATTTGCACATCGCGAGATTATTTGAGGATGACGAAAAGTGGGAGGAAGCCAAGATGATTTATAATAAAGTCCTTGACTACAAAACCGAAGAAGCCATTTATGCCAACGAACGATTAGATTGGATTAAGGAAAATGTTGAAACCATTAAACAACCGTAGCGTAGAATAGCAGCGAAAACACAGAGGAGGCGATATGGGCATTTGGGAGATGAGTGCAATACAGTTAATTAAAGCCGGTGGGCCAATTATGATTCCGATTCTTTTGTGCTCACTTTTTGCATTAGCCATTGTTTTAGAAAAATTATTCTATTTCTCGAGTATCTCGACCGATACCCATAAACTAAAAACAGAAATCTTTAATATGGTTAAGGCCAATAAAATTAAAGAAGCCATCATCATCTGTGAGAATAGTCGCTCCCCCTTGGCGAAAATTCTCAAGGCTGGAGTCATCAAATATGGAGCTGCCCGTGAAGAAATCAAAGAAGCGATGGAAGATGTTAGTTTGTTCGAAATCCCCAAATTAGAAAAGCGCTTAACGGCCCTAGCCACCATCGCGCATATTTCACCGCTCCTGGGCCTCTTGGGAACCGTCACCGGGATGACCAGCAGTTTTCATACCATCCAAGTCCGTTCCACCACCATGAATCCTGTAACGCCAGGTGATTTGGCAGGGGGGATCTGGGAAGCTCTTATTACCACGGTGGCCGGATTAATTATCGCGATTCCGACACTAGTAGCTTACAATTATCTGGTAAGTCGCGTGGAATATTTTATCTTGGATATGGAACGTGGTGCCACCGAGCTCGTGAATCTTCTTTGTCAAATGGTCGAAGGAGCTAAAGAGAACTAATCCACTCAACTAAAATATAAAAGGGAGAGCCTGTGCGTTTTAAACGCCATGTCAAAATTGAACACGGATTAGGAACAATTGATATTGCCCCATTGGTCGATGTAATTTTTCTATTGTTGATATTCTTTATGTTATCCTCATCGTTTACTTTTCAATCAGGAATCACGGTGAAGTTACCCAAGGCCGTCACCAGCGATGTCATTAAAGAAGATAATTTTATTATCACGATCACGAGTGAAAACATCATTTATGTGAATAATAAGGTCTTGACGTTAGCCGAGTTACAAAAAGAATTGAGCAAAAAGACTTATAAGAAACGCCCCATTCTCATACAGGCCGACCGACGGGCTTCGGTCGGACGAATCGTAGATGTATGGGATCTCTGTCGCAACCTCGGCATTGAACGCATTAATATCGCTACCAATCAAAAAAAATAGTGCGTATGATGTCTTTCGAACCTAAGCTTTTATTATTTAAAGGCATTTTATTTTCTTTAGCGACCCATTATTTTATTGTTCGATATTTTATTTTTACCTTTACTATTGCCTCCTGGGTGCCTCAAACCTCTTTGGCTTTTTTAGGATCTATCCTGACGGACCAGGATACCATTTATCCCTCATCTTCGCCAAAACGCCTTCGTCAAATACCAACGGCCCCCTTCACCCTCAACGATACACGCTCGAAGGCCATCGAACCACCGTCAAATCCAAAACCGAAATTTTTACAGGACAAAAATCGTTATAAAAAAATCTATTTAAAATCGAACTTTCTCGAAGAACCCATAACGGGGGACGATAAATCCATGGAAAAAAAATTAGATATCCCCCTCGAAGAACCTCTCCACACCCCCTTAAAACTCAATTCCCATGGTCAAAATTGATTTTTTCTGGGCTATCGCGATTTATTTAATTTTGACTCTTTGTATTGCTATTGGGTACTGGATATTTTATAATTTTGATAGGAAAGAGATCGATGTAACGAAATCGGAGAATGTGGAACAATGTCCTTATTGCACACACATATTTTTTGATTACTCATCGAGAGCTGTAAAAGTATGTCCATGCTGTCACAGTTACTATGAATCCGTGTCAAGAGGTTAAAGGGCAAAGGAAGGGGAGAGGGGAGTGTTATGCTACGGCCATTAAAAAATAAAGAGTCGGGGATCGTTCTGGTAACCGTCATTATTATTAGTCTCATCATGGCCATCTTAGCCATTGGCATTTTAAGCATTAATACCTCTCAAGTAAAATCCAGTGAACAAATCAAGCGAGATATGATCGCTGAATTCTTTGCCCGTATGGTCTACTGGGAAATTCAGGCT
>Ga0137796_10000241_pt1 | contig 34755 bp, 21 predicted proteins | sample OV2TP3_FD_97704 | JGI IMG/M metagenome (GOLD analysis project Ga0137796, IMG submission 97704) | reverse complement strand
TCTTCGTGAACGACACCATCTGCGTACTCTTCACCCCCATTCTCCTCGGGGCGGTGATCAAAGCTCGCCTCAACCCCGTGCCGTACCTGATCGCCCTCGTCACGAGCGCCAACATCGGGAGCGTCATCACCCTCACCGGCAATCCGCAGAACATGCTGGTGGGCATCTTCTCTGGAATCGCCTACGGGAAGTTCTTCCTCGTGCTCTTGCCGGTCGGAGTCGTCGGGCTCCTCTTGGACTTCGTGTTGATTCTCTGGCTCTTCCGCCGGGACTTCGCGAAACCCTTCGAGGTAGGTCCATTGGAACTGCCCCGGATGAATCGGACGGTGGTCCTCCGAATCTTTGCGATTCTCGCGGTCATGGTGGTCGCCTTTGTCGCGCCGATCGAACGCTGGCTTCGGGTCAGCGAGGCGGGGCAGAAGTTGCCCCTTGTGGCGCTGGCGGGCGCGACGTTGGTGATCCTCGTGGGCCGCTATCGGCCGGCGCGAGCCTTCGAGCAGGTGGACTGGGGGCTCCTCGTGTTTTTCGGCGGCCTCTTCGTGGTGATCGACGGAGTGAACCGAACGGGCCTCCTTCGGGCGATGCACGCCGGAATCGCGCCCGCCTTCGGGGCCACCGACGCTCGGCAGGCGGCGGTCATGACGGGCTTTACGGTCGCGCTCTCCAACGTGGTATCCAATGTGCCTTTTGTCGTCGTCGCCAAGGAGTGGATGAACGGCTTCCGCAATCCCGCCCTCGCTTGGTACGTCGTCGCGATGGCGTCCACGTTCGCGGGGAATCTCACCATCGTCGGTTCGGTCGCGAACATGATCGTCATGGAGCTCTCGAAGGATCGGGCGCGCGTCGGATTCCTTCAATACTTGCGGGCCGGCGTGCCGATTACCCTCTTGACGACCGCGGCGGGACTTGGGATCCTTCTGGGGCTCAACGCGCTCCATTGGATCTGATCTGCGTAACCTTGTGTCGAATGCCGTGTTAATACGACTGTGGAGGTGAATACATGAAGAAACTGCTCCTTTTGGGAGCCGTGACGATCGGGGCGATATTCGTGCTGAGCGGATGCGTGGTGCACCGACATCGATATCACGGCCACCCCCATCACTCGAAGGTCGTCGTCGTCGAGCGCGGACACGCGCATTCGCATGATTGCGGCCACTACTTCCATGAAGGAAAGTGGCATCATTGGCACGGACACGTTCATGCTGCAGGTTGCGGCCACCACCATGTGAATGGACGGTGGGAGGTCGACGTCAAGCTGATCGTGAAGTAACCCCGCAGTTCCGAAGCCCCCGGTCTCCGAGTCCGGGGGCTTTTCTTTTCCCGGCACTCGGATACGCAAAGGGGTCTTCGGTCGTCGGAGAGGGAGGACTAGAAAAGGAGAAAACGAGCATGAAGAACCTAAATAGATGGGTAATTGGAATGGCCTTAGCGCTGGTGGGACTCGGAGTCCTGTCGGGATGCCACGGATGGCGCCGGCACCATCACCATCATCCGCATCCGCCGTGCGCGCCGGAGGCTCCGGCGGAGGCCGCGGAATAGCAATCCTCTGATCCTCCCAGGGCTCGCGGCTCCCCTTGGCGGGAGCCGCGGGCCTACCCCAAATCCTTGAGAGTGAAGGTGAGCCCGTTCACCTTGGCCACATACCAGTCGCGCCCGCGAAATTGAACCAAGCAATCACGGTCGATTCCCTTCGGAGCCTTCCGGAGGTCGATCTCGATCGTGCGCTCCTTGATCGTACGTTCCGCCAGAACGTCCCCGGGGGCGATGTCGTCTTCCACCGTGTTTCCCACGGACTTGTCGTAGAGACGTCGTACCGTGTGGGGATGGAAGAAGGGAAGCTCCTTCTTCATCTTGTCCAGGATTTGCGGTTCGGGCCACCCCTTCTCCTTGAGCTTGCGCACGGCCTGGATCAGTTGCACGATGGCCGTCTTCGTAAACTGGGCGCCGATGGTGGACAGCCCCTCTTGAGGAAGGCGAATCTCGTCCGACATGGCCTCTGAGAGTATACCTCACTCGCCCCTTTTCTTCCGCAGGTCCTCGAGGAGCTCTTCCACAAGCCTCCGGCGGTCCCAGTTTTTTGGAGCGACCCTCAAGGCTTCCTGGGCGTCGATCATGGCGCCGGCCCTATCCCCCGCGGCGGCGCGCGAGACCGCTCGGTTGTAGAGATACGGGGCCGGATCGCTCGTTCGTTCCAAGCCGGACGAGAAGTCCCGAATCGCCTCGGCATAGTTCCTCAAGGCGTGGTATACGGCTCCGCGATAAAGATAGGCCACGACCGAGCCCAGACGGATCGCCTCCGTGAAGTCCGCGGCCGCGGATCGCTGATCTCCCTTCTTGTGGCGCGCGAAGCCCCGGACCGTGTAGGCACGGGACGAGTCCTTCTTGAGCTCCAGAGCCTTGGTCGCATCCTGAATCGCCGCGTCGAAGTTGTCGCGATGGTTGAAAGCGTCCGCCCTCCCGAGCCAGGCGTCGAAATTCCGCTGGTCGAGTTTGAGCACCTCGGTGTGGTCTTGGATCGCTCCCGCGTACTCCTGATGATGGAAGCGCGCCCTGGCGCGGAGCGCATAGGTCCAGCTCTCGCCGGCGGTGATCCGGATGAGCTCGGTGGCGTCCTGAATCGCCCCTTCGTACATCTGGCGTCGGATCCGGAGCTCGGCGCGCGCTTGCCGGGCGCTGCGTAAATTGGGATCCGCCAAGACGGCGCCGTCGAAATCGGCCAGAGCGGGTTCCCCCTCCCCTTTCTTCTCTCTCGCCAGCCCGCGGTTGAGATAGGCGACGGCGTCCGTGGAGTCGATGGCCAGCGCCTCGGTGCAGTCCGCGATGGCCCGATCGTACTCTTTTTTCCGAATCCAAATCCCGGCCCGATTGGTGTAGGCCAAGACCATTCGCGGAAAGCAGCGGAGGGCCTGTGTATAGTCCGCGAGGGCCGCATCGACCTGATCCAAACCGGCGCGCGATGCGCCCCGATTCAGATAGGCGCTGGCGTACCCGGGGTCGATCTCGAGCGCCCTGTCGTAGTCGGAAAGCGCCCGGGCGTGATCGCCGCTGTGGGCGTACGCCAAGCCGCGATTGAGGTATCCGGTCTTGAAACGGGGTCGGGTCTCCAACACCAGGGAGTATTCGACGATCGCCTTCGCGTACTCGCCGGATCGGGTGAAGACGAGTCCGCGCTCGAACCTGGCTTGCCAGTGTTTCGCATGGAGGGCCAAAGAGCGATCGATATGTTCCAGGGCCTCGCGACCGCGCAGCGTCAGCGCCAGGAGCCAATGGCAGTCGGCCTGTCCCTCGCGCGGATACTTCTGAAGTCCGGCGCGCGCGACGGCTCGGGCCGGCTCCGACTCCCCCCGACCGAGATGGAGGAGCGCGACGGAAACGTCCCGCAGGAGTTGTTCCTCGATCGTTCCTCCGGCTTGGGCCCCTTCCAGTTCCCGGGCGGCCTCCTCGATCCACCGCGCCGACTCCGCGCGTCCCGCGGCGAGTTCTTCCTTGGATCCTCCGAGACAGGCGAGGAAGGCGCGGACGAGAAGAAGACGGGCCAGATACAACCGGGGGAAGGAAAAACGCAGATCGAGATGAACCGCCTCGCGCCAGCATCGCTCTGCCTCTGCGTCTTCGCCCCGAATTTCGAGCACCCGGCCCAGAAGATAGTGACCCAGGGCCAAATGGGGAGCCCCTGCCAAGGCCCGCCGAATCGCCGTCTCGCCCGGTTCCAGCCGTTTCAGGATCTCGGAATAGGGAGTGCGGTCGTCGTAGAGATAGCGGAGCGCCGCGTCGAGCGCGGCGCGGGCCGTCTCCAGGAGTTGAAGGGCGTCGGAGTCGGCCGACGCAAGCGCGGCCAACTTCGCGTCCATCCGATCCCGTCCGTCGCGCGCCTCGGGCGAGTCCTTCTCGATGAGCGCGTATCGATCTCGAGCCTCGCGCCAGCGGCTCATCCGCTCCATTTCCTTGGCGGTCGAGAGTTCGCGCCGGACTCGGGCCGCGGAGCGCAGGGCCGAAGCGGCCGCCCAAGACGCGGCGGCAAGCGCGATCGCGACGGCCACGAGAATGGGGACGAAGACGGCACGATGCCGCGAGATCTTCCGCACGAGGCGAGCGGCCGGCCCCATCGGTCGCGCGCCGATCGGCTCCCCCGACAGGAATCGCCGGCAGTCCTCGACCAAAGCCGCCGTGGTCGCGTATCTCCGCCGGGGATCCCGTTCGAGGGCCTTGAGACAAATCGTCTCGGCGTCTCGATGGAGGTTCGGATTGAGACTGCGAGGTGCCGGAGGATCCTGGTGCGCCAGCGACAAGACGGTGTCGGCGGGCGTCGCCCCGTCGTGGGGAGGTCGACCGGTAAGGAGATCGTACAGGATCGCTCCCAGGGCGTAGACATCCGAGAGGGGGGTCGCCGTTCCGGAGAGTTGCTCGGGCGCCATGTAGGACGGCGTCCCCATCACCTCCCCCGAGGCGGTGAGCTTCGTATGGTTGACCTTCAGGTCTTTCGCGAGGCCGAAATCCGTCACGAGCACCCGGCCGGTGGAGCGCTCGATCAAGATGTTCGCGGGCTTGAGATCGCGATGAACGACTCCCTGATCGTGCGCATAGGCGATCGCCTGGGCGGCCTCGTGAACGATCTCGAACGTCCGCCGCGGACCCGGCTTCTCGCGGGCCGCCCAGTCCTCGAGGTCCTCCCCGTCGATGTAATCCATCGTAAACCAATGGCGGCCGTCCGTCTCGCCGATCTCGTGGATGGGGACGATGTTGGGATGTCGCAGGCGCGCGGCCGAGCGGGCCTCGCGCTCGAATCGAAGGATCGTCGTCTCGTCGGCGCATTCCTCGTTCAGGAGAACCTTGAGCGCGACGTCGCGCCGAAGATCGGTCTGATGCGCCTTGTACACGATTCCCATCCCTCCGTGGCCGAGTTTCTCCTGAAGGAGGAACTTCCCGAAGGTCTTCCCGGCCGACTTCGCGGCGCTCATTCGCGCCAGCGCTCGCTCCAGCGCCTGCCGCATCTCGACCCCCGAGGAATAGCGTTCCCCCGGATCCTCCGTCATGGCTCGGCGAAGAAGGGAGTCGATCTCCTCGGGGAGATCGGGCCGGATTTCGCGGGGCGGATCGAACCGGCCCGAAGCGATTCTCGAGATCAACTCGTCCCGACTCGGTCCGGGGTCTTGAATCGGGGCGAACGGGTGGCGTCCCACGGCGATCTCATAGAGAATGACCCCGAGGGAGTAGAGATCGCTCCGCGCCGTGGCCCGCTCCTGGCGCGCCTGTTCGGGAGAGAAGTATCGAGGCGTTCCGAGATACGCGTTCGAGGCGGTGATCGTCGTCCCCTCGAGCATCCGCGCCAGTCCGAAATCCGTCAGGAGCGCGGAGTCGTCGGCGATCAAGATGTTCGCGGGCTTGACGTCGCGGTGCACCAACCCTCGGGCGTGGGCATACGCCAAGGCGTCGGCGACGTGCGCGAGGAATCGCAGGCCGTCCCCGAGAGACATTCCGCGCTCCATCCGTTCCGAAAGAGAAGGGCCGTCGACGAACCGCATGGCGAAAAAGTGGAGGATCTCCTCGCGGCCGGCGGCATAGACGGGCACGATGTGCGGATGTTCGAGTCGGGCGACGAACTCCGCTTCTCGGAGAAACCGCTGGGTGATCTCCTCGAGGGAGAAAAGCCCCTCCTCGAGCACCTTGACGGCGACCGTCCGGTTCAGGGAAAGCTGGACCGCTCGATACACTCTTCCGACGGATCCGCGGCCGATCAGCTTGTCCAAGCGGAAGTCGCCAAGGGTGCGACCTTCCAGTCGATCGGGCATGGTCTTGAGATTATAACCGCTTTCGGCATTCGTCGATGAGGGGCTGGAGTTTCTTCGCGTGGTCGGAGTCGATCTGGACGATCCGTTCCAGATCCGCCAGGGCCTCGCGCCAGCGCTGGGCGTAGTAGTAGGCCAGTCCGCGCCAGTTGAGGGCGCGCACGTCGTCCGGAAGTTCCTTCAAGAGAGAGGTGAATTCGACGATGGCTCGCTCCAGTTGAGGGCGGCCGGCGTCCTTGTTCTCGAATCCCCACTGCACGAGCGCCCGACCGCGCCAAAAACGGGACTGCCGGTTCCCCGATTCACGGCCGAGCAGAACGTCGAAATCGGCCACGCAACTCTCCAAGAACGGACGGGGATTCTCTCGGAAACGAGAAGCCTCCTCCGCCCGTTGCCAATTCGCGCGAGCCCGCCACAGGAGGACGTCGAAATAGCCGCGATCGCGGGAGTTCAAGAACGAGAGGGCCGCGGTGTAATCGCGAAGGGCGCTGTCCCAGTGGGGGCGCGTATCGCTCTCCTTCGAGGCCAGCGCTCGGGAGTAGGCCAGTTCCGCTCGTCGAGTCAGGCACGTCGGGTCGTTCGGTTTCAGACGGACCGCCTCGTCCAGACTTTTCTTTGCCTCCAGAAAGGACGGCTCGGGATCTTGCTTCTGCCGGTGAAGATGATTCCCCAGGATCTTCCAGGCCTCTCCCCGAAGTCGATGAGATCGGAACAAAGTTCGATTGAGGCGAATCGCTTCGTCGGCAGCGGCGACGGCATCTCGAACGAGCGCCTCGGGGTCCGCCTTCGCGTCGTACGCCCGCATCGCCATGGCCCCGAATACCACGGACCGATGCTGGTACGCCTCCGCGAAGTGCCGATTGATCGCGAGGGCCGACGCGAGGTCCTCCAGGGCGGCTCGAAAGTAAGAACTCGGGTCCTCTCTCGAGGTGCCGGCTTGGTCGCATCGGACCTTGGCGCGATCGAGATAGGCCTTTGCGTCTTCCGGCGCCTGGTACAGGACGTTTTCGTAGTTTCGCAGGGCATGGGCGAACGCCTTCGTCGGATCGCGGCCGCTCTGGAACTCCGCCATGGCCCACCTGTGCCACACGAACGCCCGAACCTTGCCGGCCTCCGCATTCGTCTTGTCGACGTCGAGCGCGCGATTCAGATCTTCGATGGCTTGGCGGAAAGCTTCGTCCGACTCCCTCCCCGCCCAGTCGTCGCGGTCGAGTCTCAGTCGGGCTCGGCCGACGTACGCCTCGATGGCCTCTGGATTGGCTTCGAGCGCCTTTTCGTAGCTGTCCCATGCGTGTTGGGACGCCTCCTCGTACCCCTTCCGCTGCGAGATGCGGTAGTAGGCGACATAGTGCCAAAGGTGGCCCAATCGGAGATAGGCGTACGAAGAACCGGGGCACGTCTCTACGGCGCGATCGGCGTCGAGGATCGCCCTGGAAAAGGCCCGCTCCCGCTCTTCTTCCGAAGGTAGAATTTCGGCCTGCAGCCATCGGACATCGGCCAAGCCCGCAAAGGCATCCGAGTAGTGCGGGTTGAGGCGAGAAGCTCGCATCATCGCCTCCTCTGCCGACCGGAGCGTTTCCGCGAAAGGACGACCGAATTGAGAGAGGGTCTCGGCCAAGGTGCGATACATCTTTCCGAGTTCGTACCAGGCCCTCGGATTGGAGGCCTCCCGTTCGAGGATGTGCGCGCGAAACTTCGCGATCTGACCGGCCAAGGTGGAATGCCGTTCCTCGATGTCGAGCTTTTCCAGGTCCTGGGCATTCCACTCCAAGGCCATCGTCTGTAACACGGCCTCGAAGTACGGGCCGAGTCGAAGAACGGCGCGGCCCTCCTCCAAAGCGTCGCGGAAATCGGACTCTCCGCGATCGCCTCGCGCGCGGAAACGCCGGAGAGTTCCCCGGCGATTCAGCGCGGTCATCCGGCCGATACGGGCCGCTACGAAAGAGGAATCCCGCGCGACCGCCTCCCCGAACGCTTCGATGGCCCCGGTGAACTCCTCTTCGGCCTTATCCGACTCCCCGTGGTTCCGCTTCCACTTTCCGAAGTGCATTCGCGCGCGGCCCAAGACATATCCGCGAAGAGGGAGATCGCCAGAGGCCTCCGAGGCGAGTCGAATCGCCTGCTCGTACTCTTCTCGGGCCCCCGTCCGGCCGCGACTCTCCAGGAACATCCCGCGAGTCGCCCGAATCCCCGCCTCCGAGAGGGCTCCGAGAGGAGAGGCTTCGCGGATGGCGTCCGCATACGCGGGAAGGGGATCTCGGCCGGCCAACTCCGCGATGAGACCCTCGGCCTCCCGCGCTCGAACGTAGAGCTCGCGCGCCTCGGAGTCGAGCGGAGTCAGGAGCAACGGATGCACCGCTTCCGCGGACCGGTCGAATCGCCGGGTGAGATAAAACACCAGCGCCAGCGCATACCGGGCCTGCGGATCGTTCTGGACCTCTTGGAGCTTCGCCTCCGCTTCCGCGTACTCCCCGCGAAAGCAGTGGAGAATGCCGGTGGCGCAGGGCTCCTCCCAGCCCTCCATCCCCTCCCGTGCCAGAGTCTTCATCCGGCCCAGCTCCGCGAGCGCCTGCGCACGGAGGACGGCTTGTTCGGGTGTCTCCGGGAATTCGGGCGAGAATTCGAGCACGCCTTCGCTCAAGATGGCGACCGGCAACCGGCGCTCCCGGAGATATCGGTGCAGACGCACTCGGGCTCGCCAGAAGTACCCGGCCGCATGGTCGGGAGCGGCCTCGATGGCGGCGTCCGCCTTCCGAAGCGCCCCCTCCATGTCCTTGGTCGCGAAGGCGTACTTGGCTTCCCCCGCGAGGCGAACGGCTCGAAGGCGCCGCTCGTACTGTTTTTTCGAGGCCCAGAGAATCACCGGAAGGGCGAAGAGCGCGGGGAGGAGGACCCCGGCGAGAAGAACGACGACCTTGCGGTGCCGGGACACGCGCCGGAGAAGTCGGGCGATCGTCCCGACCGGACGGGCGAGAATCGGCTCGCCGGAAAGGAAGCGCTCGCAGTCCTCCGCGAAAGCCTTGGCCGACGGGTAGCGCTTGGCCGGGTCTTTCTCGAGCGCCTTGAGGCAGATCGTCTCCGCGTCGCGATGGACCCGAGGGTTCACGATTCGCGGGAGCGCCGGATCGGAACTCCGAACGGACAAGAGCACGTCGAGGGGCGACGCTCCATGATGCGGCGGTCCCCCCGTGAGAAGGTGATAGAGGAGAGCTCCCAGAGAATAGACATCCGAGGCTGCCGTGGGATGGCCGGCCGCCTGTTCCGGAGACATGTACGCCGGCGTTCCCATGACTTGCTCCGTGGCCGTGAGTCGGGTCTCCTCGAGCCTCAAATCGCGGGCGAGGCCGAAATCGGTGATGAGGACGCGGCCGCTCTGCCGTTCGACGAGGATGTTGGCGGGCTTGAGGTCGCGATGGATGACGCCCTGCTCGTGGGCGTAGGCGAGCGCGCGCGCGACGTCGCACGTCATTTCCACTCCCCGCTTCGTGCCGGGCTTTTCTCGCGCGGTGAAGCTCTCGAGATCCTCTCCGTCGATGTAGTCCATGGTGAAATAGCGGCGGCCGTCGATCTCGCCGATCTCGTGGATGGGAACGATGTTGGGATGGCGGAGGCGCGCGGCGGATCGCGCCTCGCGCTGGAATCGCGCGATCGTGCTCTCGTCGGCGGATTCTTCGCTCAAGAGCAACTTCACCGCGACGGTCCGGCGGAGATCGGTCTGTTCGGCCTTGTAGACGACGCCCATTCCGCCATGTCCGAGCTTCTCGAGAAGGAGAAACTTCCCGAAGGTCGTGCCTTCCACTTTTTTCTTAGGCGGAGAGGAGGTCGTCGGAAGGTCGGGCGACAGCCGCGTAGCTTCTACCGGAATCGCGATCGGGGGAAGGGAGATCTCGGGGAGCGCCAGGAGTCCCTCCAGCTCGCGGCGGAATTCGCCCGCGGAGGGTCTCTTCTCCGGGTCGACTTCCATCGCGGCGAGGATGACGCGCTCGACTTCCGAGGGGAGATCGGGGCGGATGTCGCGAGGGGGATCGAAGAGGCCCAGGGCGATCTTGTCGATGAGCTCCTCGCGGGTGGGGCCTGGGCTCTGAAGGGGGGCGAAGGGATGGCGGCCGGAGGCGAGCTCGTAGAGGATGACGCCGAGGGAGTAGAGATCGCTCTTGGCGGTGGCCTTCTGGCGGCGGGCCTGCTCGGGGGAGAAGTAGCGAGGGGTGCCGAGGAAGACGTGGGAGTCGGTGATGGTGGTGCCCTCGAGGAGGCGGGCGAGGCCGAAGTCGGCCAGGAGGGCGGAGTCGTCGGCGAGGAGGATGTTGGCGGGCTTGACGTCGCGGTGGATGAGGCCGCGGGAGTGGGCGTAGGAGAGGGCGTCGGCGACGTGGGAGAGGAAGCGGAGACCCTCGGGGAGGGGGAGGCCGTGCTCGAGGCGGCGGGAGAGGGAGGGGCCGTCGACGAGGCGCATGGCGAAGAAGTGGAGAGGCCCCTGGCGGCCGGAGGCGTAGACGGGGACGATGTGGGGATGCTCGAGCTTGGCGATGAGCTCGGCCTCGCGAAGGAAGCGCTGGGTGAGCTCGGGGAGAGAAAAGAGGGACTCCTCGAGGACCTTGACGGCGACGGGGCGGCGAAGGGAGAGCTGGGTGGCACGGTAGACGCGGCTGGCGGATCCCCGGCCGAGGAGGACTTCGAGGCGAAAGTCCCCCACGGTCTGGCCGACGAGGCGATCCTCCACGGGGGGATTATATCCGGTTCATTTCCTCTCGAAGTCGATGAGCTGCAAGGTGCACACTCCGTCGTTCAGTCGGTACACCGCGCGGACGACACCGTACGGAATCTCTTCGGAGAACCACGCCTCTTGGCGCGTCGCATTTCGCACGTGGACGCACCGAAGAATACCCTTCGGCCCTTGCAAGGGCTCTTCCCCGACGCGTTCGAATTGAACCGGGGAGGAGGTCAGCTTGATCGCCGGGTCTTCCCACTTCGCAACGGAAGATCTCACCTCGCATCGCTGTCGCAAAGGAGACTCGAGCACGTACGTAATCTCCTTGCGGTACGTCTGCTCTCCTCGGACGGACTCCATGCGGTACCGCGCCCAGGAGCCCGGGGCGCAGCCCTTCCAGGGATCGGGCGCTTGGAGGAGTAGCGGTCGCACTCCGGCCAGGTTCTTTTCCGCAGCGCCACGTCGTTTGGGATCCCAATCGAACTCCAACGTCCGTTCGTAGTCTTCCACGGCGCCCGCAAGGTCAAGCTGCTCGAACTTGGTGTTGCCTCGGGTGAACCACGCGCGAACGAAGTTCTTGTGCGCGGCGCAGGAGAGATTCGGCTCCGCCTCCGGATAGCGTCCCAATTCGTGGAGAAGGTATCCGTACCCGAAGAACGCCGTGCCGTCCTCGTCGAGCTTGACCGCCTTCTTGTACGCGTCCTCCGCTTCGGGGAATCGCTTGAGGTCGGCGAGGGTGACCGCGCGGTTGTAGGCGCCGTTGGGGTATTCCGGATCCGCCGAGCAGGATCGCTCGAAACACTCGAGCGCGTCGGCCAGCCGATTCTGAAGCCGGAGCGCCGCTCCGAGATTATCCCAGGCCGTGGCGTTCTGGGGATCGAGGGAAACCGCTTGGCGGAGATCCCGTTCCGCGTCCGCGAGCCGATTCTCCAGAAGGTGAAGCCAACCGCGGACCTCCAAAGCGTCGGCGGAATCGCCCTTTTCCTGGAGAACGGCGTCCAATTCCCGACGAGCTTCTTCTCTCCGTGCGAAATCGATGAGGATCTTCGCCCGGCGGACGCGGGCGATACGATCGAGCGGAGCGAGTTTCAGAACTTCGTCGTACGCCGCCAGAGCCTCTTTGTTTTTCTTGAGCCCGGCATAGGCTCGTCCGAACACCTGCCATACGGCGCTGGAATTCGGCTCGATCCGCTGAGCGCGTTCCGCATCCCGAAGAGCGGCGTCGAATCGACGAAGGGTGCAGAGGACATGTCCGCGGTTTACGTACGGATCGATGGCATTCGGATCGATCTGTTCCGCCCAGGTGTAGGCGAGAAGGGCATCGTTCCACCGGCGAAGAGTGGCCAGCGTCTTTCCCTTCTCCATCGCGACGAAGAAGTTCTTGAACTCGTACCCGTATCGATCCAAGAGCTCGAGCGCCTTTTCGGGGTTTCCGCTCTGACGATAGATCGTCGCCATGGGAACGACGTAGGTCCAATCCTCCACGGGACGACGCGTCGCCATTCGGAGGTGGTACTCGGCGCGCTCTCGGTCTTTGGTCACCTTGAAGTGGTACACCGCGAGGCCATAGTGGGCGGTCTGGTCCCCCGGATCCAGCCGTAGGGCATCCTCAAAATCCTTTAGCGCCAGGATAAGGGTGTCCTTGGTCATTTGCAGATAGCTGAGGCCCCGTTGGGCGCGGGCTCCGGCATTGTTGGGGTCGAGCTCGATCAAATCCGTCCAAAGCTGAGCGCGCGCCGCAGGAACGGCCGCGCCCTGAATCCGCAGCTGAAGAACGGCGATCCTACGAAGGCGATCTTCGCACTCCAGGGATCGAGCCCGAGCCTCGGCATCGTTGCGGTCGCGCTCCACGATTCGGCGATAGTCCTTTTCCGCATCCCTCCAGCGCTTGGCGTCGTAGGCTATTCGCGCCTGCTTGCGCCATTCCTCGATCTCGACCCGGCTCTTTTTCCCCGCCGCGAAGCGCCCAAGGGCGGTGGCGCCGAGGAGGACGAGCGCGGTGGCGGCGACGGCCCAGAGGATTCTCCGGTGTTTGACGGCCCTCCGAAGCGCCCTCCGGAGCGCCCCCACCGGCCGGGCCGCGATCGGCTCCCCCGCCAAGAACCGCTCGCAGTCCTCCGCGAAGGCCGCGGCGGTCGGGTACCGTTTCGCGGGATCCTTCTCCAACGCCTTCAGACAAATCGTCTCGGCGTCCCGGTGCACCCGCGGATTCACCTTCCGCGGAAGCGCGGGATCGGAGTTCTTGACCGACAGGAGCACGTCGAAGGGCGTCGCTCCCCGGTGGGGCGGCCCGCCGGTGAGAAGATGATAGAGAACCGCCCCCAAGGCGTAGACGTCGGAACGCATGGTGGACTTGCCGGAGGCCTGCTCGGGGGCCATGTAGGCCGGAGTGCCCATGATCTGGTCGGTCATCGTGAGCTTGGTGCGGTCGAGATTGAGGTCCTTGGCGAGGCCGAAGTCGGTGACGAGGACGCGGCCGCTCTGCCGTTCGACGAGGATGTTGGCGGGCTTGAGGTCGCGGTGGATGACGCCCTGCTCGTGGGCGTAGGAGATGGCCTGGGCGACGTCGCGGAGGATCTCGACGGAGCGACGGGCGCCGGGCTTCTCGCGGGAGCACCAGGAGTCCAGATCGTCGCCCTCGATGAGGTCCAGGGTGAGCCAGTGGCGGCCGTCGGTCTGGCCGAACTCGTAGAGAGGGACGATGTTGGGATGGCGAAGGCGGGCGGCGGCGCGGGCCTCGCGCTGGAAGCGCTCGACGGCGGTGTCGTCGGCGGCCTCCTCGTGGAGAAGGACCTTGAGGGCGACGGTGCGACCGAGATCGGTCTGGCGGGCGCGGTAGACGATGCCCATGCCGCCATGGCCGAGCTTGGAGAGGAGGAGGAACTTGCCGAAGGTCTTCTCCTGGGCCTGGGGGGAAGGGGCGGGAGCGGTGGGAGCGGCGGCGTCCAAATGGGTGGATTCCGTGGGAGGCTTAGCGGAAGGAAGGCCGATCTCGGGGAGGGAGAGGAGAGACTCGAGGGCCAGTCGGAACTCGGAGCCGGAAGAGAAGCGGCGATCGGGATCGACCTGCATGGAGCGGAGGACGACCTCCTCGAGCTCGCGGGGGAGATCGGGGCGGATGTCGCGAGGGGGATCGAAGAGGCCCAGGGCGATCTTGTCGATGAGCTCCTCGCGGGTGGGGCCTGGGCTCTGAAGGGGGGCGAAGGGATGGCGGCCGGAGGCGAGCTCGTAGAGGATGACGCCGAGGGAGTAGAGATCGCTCTTGGCGGTGGCCTTCTGGCGGCGGGCCTGCTCGGGGGAGAAGTAGCGAGGGGTGCCGAGGAAGACGTGGGAGTCGGTGATGGTGGTGCCCTCGAGGAGGCGGGCGAGGCCGAAGTCGGCCAGGAGGGCGGAGTCGTCGGCGAGGAGGATGTTGGCGGGCTTGACGTCGCGGTGGATGAGGCCGCGGGAGTGGGCGTAGGAGAGGGCGTCGGCGACGTGGGAGAGGAAGCGGAGACCCTCGGGGAGGGGGAGGCCGTGCTCGAGGCGGCGGGAGAGGGAGGGGCCGTCGACGAGGCGCATGGCGAAGAAGTGGAGAGGCCCCTGGCGGCCGGAGGCGTAGACGGGGACGATGTGGGGATGCTCGAGCTTGGCGATGAGCTCGGCCTCGCGAAGGAAGCGCTGGGTGAGCTCGGGGAGAGAGAAGAGGGACTCCTCGAGGACCTTGACGGCGACGGGGCGGCGAAGGGAGAGCTGGGTGGCGCGGTAGACGCGACTGGCGGATCCCCGGCCGAGGAGGACTTCGAGGCGAAAGTCCCCCAACGTCTGCCCCACCAGACGGTCGTTCACTACTTCTTCTCGAACCCCACGAGGCTCATCTCCGATTCGAAGTCGGGTCCCTTGGAGGAGCTTTTCACCAGTCCGCCGGGGACGTCCTCGCAGGTCCACGTCTTCGTCACGAGCTTCTTGTCCGTTTCCGTCTGAATCCAAGCGCACCGAAGTTTTTTCCCGGCGATCTCAAGCTCCTCCTGGCCTCTTCCCACCTCCTTCGCCGCGGGTTCCACATCCGAAATCTTGACCTTCGATTCCGTCGTCGTCGGCTCCGCGGGAGTCGGCTTCACGACCCGCGTGTCGATCCGGAATACGAGCTCGTCCGCCGTCTTCTTGACGAGCGTCCGCTTGCTCGACGATTCGCTCTCGATCCCGCCCGATTTCGAGACGAGGCGGTGCTCTGCCCAGGACCCTTCGCCGCACTGGGTCCAAGGGTTCTCGATCTTGGGAGACTCGATCCAGCGGAAGCTCTCCGCGATCCCCGCCATCGCCTTCTGATGGTCCTTCGCCGAGCGAGCCTCGACCCACTGGCAAAGTTTCGCGACTTTCTTGTCGAGAGCGAGAAATACCGCGAGGTAGGTCAGGGACCACTCCTTGTATTCCCAGAGGTAGATGCGTTGGAGCCGCCCGTCGGGGAGCTTTTGCTCCTCCTTGAGTTCGAGTTTCTTGCTTCCCTCGTTCTTCTTGAGTCCCTCTTCGAACTGCTTGACGTACTCCTCCAGCGAGACCGCCGATTCCTCCACCGCAAGACAACCGCAGACGTTGGCTTTGGCCTCTACGAATTCGCAGAGTCCTCCGCTCCAGCGCCACTCCAGTTGCGCCCCGGTTCGGAGCTTTCCCCAATCGGCGGCGGGAATCGAGAACGTCAGTTTCAGCCCGTGGTTGACATAGGTCTTTCCGTCCTTGATCTCCTCCTGCGCGGCCAGGAAAAGCGCCATCAATGCGAACATGGTTGTTCCCACCTCCGGTTCATTTCTTTTCGACGAATCGAACGAGCTCCGTGGAAGTCTTTCCCCCCGCGGTTTCGACCGTGGACTTCACCAATCCGGCGGGAACCTTCGGGGAGGTCCAGGCGATCGACGTGGAGCGAGGAGTCTTCGCCGTCGTCTTCTCGCATTCGAACTCGCCCGCCCCCACCTTCACGTTGTCCGTCTCCTTCTTGATGTCCGGCGTTTCCCCGCTTGGGTACTCTTCCGTGTTCGGGTCGACGGCAACCTCGACGACCGTTTCCGTCTCTCGTCCGTTCTGAACGGCGACGCGGGAGAGGAGAGTATAGCCGGCGTCGGACTTCTTGAGCAGTTCCAGCGTCGTGGAGGATTCCTTTTTGGTTCCGCCCTCCTCCGAGATCACGCGGTACACCACGGTCGTCCCCGGGGCCCATTCCTTCCAGCGATGCTGGCGTACGCGGATGGGGGCGGGTGCTCGGCTGCCGCTCCCGTCTCCGGCCTGAAAGCCTTCCGCGATCTTCCGAAGGGCGGGTTCGTTGAGGGCCCAGTGTTCCTCGGGGCTCCAAAGGGCGAGCTCCGCACTCTTGCGATCCCGGACGGTGCAGAAGAGCGAAAGGTATCGCAGCCCCCGATCGCCGAACTTGAGCCGATATTCGGCGAGCCACCAGTCTCCGATCCGACCGGCGGGCTTCTCGCTCTTGAGCGTTCGAAAATCGGCGATCCCCTCCTGTTTGGACCAAGAGGTCATTCTCCATTCGGCTTGCTCCTTCGCGGCTCGGTCCGTGGGCGCCAGGACGAGGACCCCGCCGAGCTCGGATTCGTCCCGACCGAGTTCGCACGCCGTCTTGGGCCAGCCGAACTCGAAGTCCTTGATGCGAAGGAAGAACTTCTTCTTGTCGGGAATTCCGAGACGGATTCCATGTTCCGCCTGGGCGAAGACTCCGTCGGAAATCTCTTGGGACAGAAGCGCCAGAAGTGCGACGCAGGCCATGAAGAGGGAGTATACGACAAGCGGAAGCGGCCAGGAAGACTCCCCTACTCCCCCAAGATCCTCCGGATCGCCGAGAGGTTTTTCTCGGTAAGCGCTTCCGACGGCAAGAGTCTCCGCGCGATCGCGCGCGCATCGAGTCCTTCCGTCGCGTGGAGCTCCAGGACTTGCCGCTCCTCAGGAGTTCGGTTCTTGGGAACGACGATGCGCTTCTCCCAATGGCGGTGAAGAGTCGAGAAGCGAGGCTTCAGCATCGCGCGAAGTTGGGCCTCGGCCCGAGAGAGGCGGGTATAGACGCTCTTGGGCTTGATCCCCTCGAGCTCCGCGATGCGTTCGGGATCCAGCCCGTCGCAGTACACGGCCAGAAGCACTCGCCGATGATCGTCCCCAATGCCGGCGATCGCGCGATAGAGTTCGCGGTGGTTTTCCCTGCGGATCAGTTCCTCCAGGGAGGTCGGGGTCGGCGCGGGCTCCCCGTACGCCTCCAATTCGTCCAAGGACTGTACGCCTTTCCTGCGGCGGAAGTAGGTGACGGCGACATTGCGCGCGATCGCGCGGGCGTAGGCTTCCCGGTCGCGGACACCGCCGCGATGGGCGCTCTTCGCGACGGCCAGGGCGATTTCCTGCTCCAACTCCTCTTGTTCATGCTCGGCGAGGCGGTATTTTGTCCGCAAGAAACGCGCGGCGGATTCCAAGAGAGGGCGAAGCTCGTCGTCCATTCCTCGCATTCTTGCATTCGAGATCGATTTCGTGGAGAAATACGGCCGCGCCGGCGACTCCATCAGTAGAGTTGCGGAGAAATCGCTATGAACCTTGCGTCCATCTTCTGGCTGTCCTTGGTCGCGCAGGATCCCGTTCCGTCGGTCGAAGAGATTGTCCGAAAGATCGAGGAGCGGAATCGTCCCCTCGGAGCTCTCGAGGCCGAAATCGAGGTCGAAGGGGGCTTCATCGTGCAGTCGGAGGGGGCGCGGGTGATCTCGCAAAAACCAGGAAGAGGCCGGCTCCGGGCGCGCCCGGGAGAATTCGCCGCGTGGGATCTCGCCTTCGGAACGCCCGATGAGCAAAGCGTGATTCTTTCCACCATTCACGCGGCGGAAGGATCGGCCTTTCGGGTCTTTCTCCTTCAGCCATCCAAGCGCAAGTTTCTCACCGTCGCCGGACGAGGCAGCATCGCCACGGACTACGTGACGGCGGTGAATCTCCCCGTCTACACCGCCCTTCTTCTCGACGCGACGCTTCAACCGCGGTCGTTTCTCAAGGGGAAGAGCGTCGTCGCGCGGGAGGAGGACCTTCTGAAGCTGACGCGGGTGGTTCAGATCCCGTTCCAGAAGGAGCGAGTGGCCCTGACGTACTGGATCGGTTCCGACTGGATGTTTCGAGCGGTCGATGCGGAGTTCGGCGAGAAGAAGTACCGCGCCGAGGTGAAAGAGACGGTCGACGTGAAGGGGGTTCGTGTCCCTTCCCAAGTCGAATACCTCTGCGGGGAGGACCGAGTCCTCTATCGGTTCGCCAAGATTCGCGCGGTTGAAAGAGTAGAGCTTCCATCCTGGGCGCAATGGAAAGAGCTTCCGGTTCTTCTGCCGCCGGCGCTGGAGGGTTTCGAACAGAAGGCGAAAAAAGAGCCCTCCTTCGAGGCCTACTTGGGGTGGGCGACCTACCTCATGTTCAAGCGGATTGAGGGCGCGATCTTCTGGTTCGGGCTTTTCGGCGGCGATCAGGAGCTGGAGCACTACGTGAAACTGCGCGAGCCCCTGGAGCGCGCGCGCGAACTGAAGAAGGACAGCGTTGTCGCAAACGAATCGCTGGCGCTCGCCTACCTCGGACTCGGAGAGGAAAAGGCGTTTCGAGCCCTGGTAAACGAATCCCCCACGCCGCTTGCCTGCCTCCTGGCCGCCATAAGAGACGAAGAGGCAGGTCGGGGCGACGATGCTCTGGCGTGGCTGGAGCGGCCGTCCGAGGGGCTTTTCGATCGGATCCGAACGGGGATGCGGGGCCGTCTTCTCCTCCAGAAAGCAGCCACCGCGCGAGAGTTCTTGGAGATCTTCCGGCGCGAGCGTGCCAAAGCCGCACTCGACGATCTCGAGCCGCCTCCGTACTTGGAAATCGAGATCGAGGGACTCTTCCAGGCGAAGTTGAGCTTGCGAGTTCGGAAGGGCGGGTTGTGGGGCCGAACGGACGAGGATTGCGGCGAGCTGGAGGCCGTGGAGGATCCGGAGATTCGGCTGGCCCTCGCGCGCCATTGGGCCAAGTCGAAGCGTTGGGAGAAGGCCGAGGAGGAGTACCTCAAGGTCTTCCGACCGGAGTTGTCGGCAGAAGCGACGGCCGCCGTCTTCGGAAGTGAGGGAACGATGCTCCGGTTGGGGAAACGACTCCTCGAAGCTGAGGGTAAGGAAACCACGATCATCGCCGTATGTCCTCTCCTGCTCGCGACTGCGGCCGAGCGCAAGGATGGAATCGTGGCGCGATTGGCGTTGGAAAGGGTGCTACGGCATTTGAACGGACTCGACCGCAAGACGACGATCGGTTCCTTCGAAGCCAAGCTCTTCTGCACCGCGATTGCCCGCGCGACTCGGGCCGGGATGGATGTGTCCTCCCTCCTCACGGCTCTCCTGGAGCATCTGCCGAGGGCGTTTTTTTCCGACCGGCCGCAGGTTACTCCGGAGTTGCTCGAAGCGATCCGGGCCGTATCGGGAGGAGACGAAACCAAGCTTTTCCTGTTGATCCTGGAGCGGCTCCATCCGGACGAACCCATGCTCCGGGATCTCGGGGTCGATAAGGCTAGTTTCCGGAGCTTCCTTCGGAACCGCGTGGATTCGAATCGCGCGGGCCGCGATGATTACGAGTCGCTCGCCCATCTCGTGGCCTCGGACTTCAACAGTTTCGAAAAGAGATTCCCGGCCGATTTGGACGAGGATATGGCGCGCCTGGCGAGAGGAGTGGAGAAGTTTCCGGACGCCGATCAAGCCCTCGAAATCCTGGGCGATTTCCACTATGTCGGTCGCCAGGCCTATCGAAAAGCCGCGGACTTCTACGCCAAGGCGCTCGAAATCCGATTGGATCAAGGCAGGATGGGGAGCATGTACGGGACGGGCGGCGCGCGCGCGGAGTGGTCTCGTGGCCACACGTTCACCTTGAGATTGGCGATTGCCCTCCGAGCCGCGGGCGATGGGGCCGCCGGAAAGAAGATCATCGAGAGGTTCCGCACCCATCCTCGGGCTTCCGAGTACCCCTGCACCGACAAAGCGATCGCGGACATGCTCTTCCTATTGGATCCGACGGCAGCCCTTCGATTTCTCGTGACGAAATATGCGAAGGAGCGAACCCTTGGAAACGCCGGAGCGGTGGATGGATTCCTCGAGGAGCAGGGCCGGCACTTCGAAGCCTACGCTTGGGGTGTGGCGACGGGCCAGCCGCGGGAGAAGAACCGCGTCCAGGCGCTCTTGGTCGCGGCGAGCGAGACGCGATTCGAGGCGAAGATCGACCCTCTGCTCTTCGAGGCGCATCAAGGCGAAGAGAAACTCCGGTCGGTCGAAGCGGAATGGCGCAAGGGGTTGGGGGGCGCTCCCGCGGCGCGAGACGGGTGGATCGCCGCCCAGCTTGCGGAGGCCCTCCGCCTCCTGAAGAAGGGGGAGTTCACCATCAATCCGGCGGAGGACCGGAGCCTCATTCCCTTTCTTCGGCGTCTCGTTACCGCGGGCCAAGCCAAAGCGGCGGCGGAAATTTTCCTGGCGGCGTGCGACAAGATCTCGAATCCTTCGAGCTACTATCCCACGCTCGCGGAGCTGGCGGGGGGAGATCATGAACTTCTCTATCGCCTGATCGCCCCGATCGGACGAGGGCTCGAGTCGTTTGAATCCGTCGGCCTATCTCCGGCCCAGGCGCTGGCTCTCGCGCTTACGCGTATCCAGGATGAGAAATACGATCGGCACGACTTCCTGCTGGTTGCGGATTTCGTCCGGAAACACCCTCGAGATCGGGACGATCTCCGGTCCTTCCTCGAGAGAGGCGCAGAGAGATTCCCCGAGGAGGGGCGGATTTGGGAATCGCTCGGGGACGACCACTATGCGGGAGGGAGATTCGCGGAGGCGCTTCCAGCCTTTGCGCAGGCCTCGGAATGCACGAGCTTCGGGGCGTACACCGGTTTCGAATGGAGGGCGAATCACGACAAGTATGCGCCCGAGCAACATCTCCCCATCAAGATCGCGTGGGCGGCCGTGGCCTCCAACCGGAAGGAAGAGGGAAGCCGGACTCTGGATCGCTTCGTCGATCGCTTGGCGAGACTCTTGGCGAAGCAGCAGGAAAAGAAGTTCTCGGAAGGGACCGACGTCCCGTCCGGATCGTTCGCCTTCGGAGTCGCGTACGAGATGGTCGGGGATGTTCCTCGAGCGCGCCGAGCCCATGCGCGTGGGTTCCGGTCCGTACTCGCCTCGACGAAATGGAAAGATCTCGTCCCCGGCTCTCACTTTCCGAGCCGGAGCCTCAATGCCAACGTGATCCGGTTTGCGGGACTTCTCGAGCGAAGCCGTGAACCGATTCTCGCCGGAATCGTGCTCGAACTCCTGAGCGAAACTTTTCCGAGCGGATGGCGGGAGGAAGAAAAGCGGGCCGTGGACGCCCTACTCGCGAGGCTGAAGCCGGGCCCGGAAGCCGTCGTTCGTCGGTACGCCGCACGACTGGAGGGGACCGCGGACGCCGCGATGCAGAAACGTGTGGAGGAGTGGGTCGCGCGGCTGCGAGCGGACTCCGTGGAGGAGCGCGATCGCGCGATGGCCGAACTCTCGAGACTCGGACCCGAAAGCGCCGCGGCGCTCAAGAACCATGTAGACGACGCGACCATCGGAAAGGCGGTGATTGCGATTCTCGTCCCTTGGGCGAAGGACGCCGCGGTCCGCGAAATCGTCGCCTGGGCTCAGTGAGCGAGAAGGACGACCTTCCGCTGAAACCGCAGCGCCAAGGCCTGCGGGAACGCGTGAAGCGACAGGAGGGCGTCCGCCTCGTCTCCGAAGAGCGCGGGTCGCTCCCGCAAGACGCTCCCATCCTTGCCGGAGACAATCCGGATCCAATCCCGATCTCCTCGACGGAAGGCGAAGACGAGTCGGGAATCCCGTAGGAGCGCAACGATGGGCCGCCATTCGCCGTCGCACGCCCAGCGATGGAGCACGCGGCCGTCCGCGGCGGTGAGACGCATCTCCGATTCCGACTTCGAAAGAACTTCCGGCCATCCGTCCCCGTCGAGATCGAGATCTCCGGCGATGGGAGCTCCCGTGATCGGGATCCGGCGGAGGATCGTTCCGGTCCCTCCGGAATAGATCTCGCAATGCCTTTCCCACTGGGCGCTCACCACAAGGTCGGGCACGCCGTCGCGATCTACATCGATCGTGGGGAGCAATCGGCCTCCGACGAAGGAAAGCGTTGCGGACCAATCCACGCGACCGGAGACGGGATCGAAAACCCCGACGGCGTCATCGCGACTCAGAAAACCGAACCGCCCGCCCATGGCGCAGGCGTCCTTCCAGCCGGAAGTCCAGTGACCTCCGAAACGAACCACTCGATGGGTGCCGGCCGCGACGGGGTCGCCCGATCGATTCAAGGCGAGGAAGTCCCCTCCGTCGGTCCAATTCGAATCGGATCGGCCGAAGCGAAAGAGCTGGGCGCGAGTGGTCGCGAGGACGACGCCTCCCTCCACGAATCGAGCGTCGGCGATGGCCGCCGCGTCCAGGAGATAGCCGAGCTCTCCCAGGGTGCGACCGGACGCATCGAACCAGCGCGTCTCAGAATATCCGGGGAGAATCAAGAGCGGCTCTTTCCCCTCCGCCAGGAACGGAGTTGCCCCTCGGTTCAGATCTTCCACGCGGAAAACCGTTTCGGAGGAGGGGCGCATCCGGAGGACGATCGGACCGATCTGCGTCGCCACGACGACCTCAGGAATGCCGTCTCCGTCTACATCGGCAACGACGGGAGCGGCGGTCGCCGCGGCGGGAAGCCGGTAACTCCAGAGGAGGTTCCCTTGGCTCGACAGGGCCCGCATCTCGAGGTCCCGGGTGGCGAAGAGCAGATCCTCGGCTCCATCGCCGTCCACGTCTGCGAGCACGATGCGAGTCTGAAGGTGGAGAGGATTCGCCCACGTCTTCAGGACGCGACCTTCACCGTCGATCCAAAACAGGACGCTCCCAGTGCGGACGAAGAGCCGACCGTCGGCGGTTTCCTGAATCTGTCGGACGGAATCCGAAAACCCGAGTTTGCGAACTACACGGCCGTCCGTGGGCGAGAGTACAAGAAGTTCCTTTCCCGCTCCCAGAGCGAGACCGTGCCGACTCGAAATCAGATCCGAGGTCCAGGCGGAGGCCGAATACTTCCAGAGTTGCGTCCCCGTACGTCCGGAGATCGCCAGCACGATCGCGCCGGCTCGAAGGAGGACGTCCTCCCATCCATCTCCGTCGACGTCGCGGGCGACGGTGCTTTCGACCTCGGAGCCCGTCTCGTTCCGCCATCGCCAGCGGACGGATCCGGAGGGGTAGGCGACGCACGCGCCTTCCCTCATCGGGAAGAAGACGGCGCCGCCCTCCGGGGAGCGAAGAGACGTAGGCGCCGTCGGTTCGTCGCCGGCGCTTTCCCACGAGAGGAGGATCTTCCCATCATGGACGGCTCGCAGTACGAAGCGCCCGTTGCCGGCCGCATGCAGGAGGTCGGCAAGGCCGTCTCCGTCCCCATCCACGAGGAGACCCAGGGAGCGCGAAGCATCGCCGGTTCCGCCCGGAGCTTCCCAAAGCCGAGTGGCGCGGACTCCGTCCACGGCCACGGCCGCCCCTCGTCGGGTCGTGAGGATCCAGTCCGGAACTCCGTCGCGATTCGCGTCGACGGGAAAGAGCGAGGCGTAATAATCCTGGGGAAGCCGAGCGTGCCAGAGGAGTCGAGGCTGGAGGTACACGCCGATGCGGACCGATTGGCCTTCGGCGACCGTAACCTCGCGCTTTTCCGCGAGGTGATTCTCCCGCTCGAAGCAGAGACGATGGATTCCGGGGGGAAGGGTCAGGAGCTGGGTCGAGGGAAGCACGGCAAGCTTTCGGTCGCCCTCCCAGACTTCGACTCCAGGTTGATGGGAGTCGATGGAGACGCGCCCCCAATTGGACTCGAGCGTGGCGAAGATCGGCACGAGTTTTCCGCCGCCGACGACCTGAAGGGGTCGCCTTTGCTCGACGAAGCCTTCCTTCCGGAGAACCAAGGTGTAGGCGCCGCTGGAAAGCTCGAGCGTGAACGGCGCGATCCCTCGATGGGAGGTCGGGAGGAGTTCGACCTCCGCCCCGGCCGGTTCCGTCTCGATGCGGATCGTCTCATACCTGGGGTAGAGAATGACGCGCTGGTGCTGGGTCGATCCCGCTTCGATGACCAGCGATTGCGTCGACGCTTCGTGTCGATCCAGTCGCAAGAGAAGTTCGTGACGTCCCGGCCGGAGGAAAGCACCGCTGAGCGGAGTCCGGCCCAGGGCTCGACCGTCGATCCACACTTCCGCCCCCGGAGGAACGGTCTCGAGGGTGAGTTGTCCCGGCCGCGTGGTCGCGCGGATCCAGAAAGCCAGAAGCGATGCAATCGCCAAAATGCTGACGGCGGTAACGGCGCGGTGCCGTCGGATCCATTTCCAGGCCAGCGTGAGAGGATTGTCGTGCCACGCTTGCCCCCGTCGACCTTCGAGGTGAGCTTCGATATCCTCCGCAAGAGTTCCCGCATCGCGATATCGATCCGAGCATTGCGGCGCGGTCGCGCGCCGGATGATCGCGGAAACTTCGCGCGGAAGAGATTCGGGGATGACCCGAAGTCGCGCGGTTTCCACATTCTTCAAAAGCTCCCGGACCGTCTCTCCCTCGACGGGGGGCTGGAGGGTCGTCAGCTCGTAGAGAAGGGCGCCGAGGGAGTAGACGTCGCTGCGCGCGTCGATCTCTCGACTCGAGGCCTGCTCCGGCGACATGTACATCGGCGTCCCGACGACGGTGCCGGCGACGGTCTGATGCGGAGCGCCGTCTCCTTTTCCGGTTCGGATCTCCGTCCCCGTCGGCGGGCGGTCCCGAGGGAGTACCTTGGCGATGCCCCAATCCAGGACGAGGACCTCTCCGAACTTCCCGAGCATCACGTTTTCCGGCTTGAGGTCCCGATGCACGACTCCCTTGGAATGGGCGTAGCCGACCGCTTGGCAGATTTGCTGGAAGAGGCGAAGGCGATGGCCGGGGGTAAACCGGCGCTCCGTCTCCTCGTCGCCCGCCCGCAATCGTTCGAGGATTTCCCGCAACGTCTGGCCATAGACGAGGCGCATCGTGAAGTAGAGGTTTCCGTCCTTGTCGAGCCCGACGTCGTAGGTGCCGACGATGCTTGGGTGCTCCAGTTGGGCCGTGACCTGGGCTTCCTCGATGAAACGGGTGAGGAGCTGCGGGTCGTCTCCGGGGAGGCCGAGGAGAACCTTCATCGCGACGTGCCGCTTGAGATTGTGGTCGTACACCTTGAGGACGCGACCGAGTCCTCCGCGACCGATCTCGGACACGACCGTGTAGCGCTTCCCCGCGGTCGGGAGCGGCGGCGCATCGCCGCCGATCATGGCCTGCGGATCGACGCCGATGCGCTCCAGCAGAGTTTCGGCGGAGGGGAGGGGATCCGGGAGCTCGGACATGCGAGGGGATTATAGGGGGGCGAGTCGCGAAGAGGCAATTGCTGGACGATCGAGGGGCGCGGACCCGGTGCCTCGGGCGCAGCCTTCGAGGACGTTCTCCCGCCGGCGCGACGGGCCTATGTCCATGAATATTCGTTATAGACGATCGAATAGAGGTCGCGGCTCCGAACGACCCCCCCCGAATCACCCCGCGGCCGGCAGCGTCACCGTGAACGTCGTCCCTTTTCCCACCTCGCTTGCGACTTCGATTTTCCCCTCATGCGCTTCGACGAAGGACTTGCAGATGGCCAGCCCGAGCCCGGCGCCGCCCGTCTCGCGTGACCGCGCCTTATCCACTCGATAAAAGCGGCGGAACAAAAGAGGCAAATGTTCCGGAGGAATGCCGGGCCCGGTATCGGCGATTTCGAGGGTCACCGAGCCGTTGCCTCCCCGGAGCGAGAGGGTCACCCGGCCCCCTTCCCGGTTGTATTTCACGGCGTTCTCCGTGAGATTCATCAGAACGCGGCGGAGCGCGACGGGATCGCCGTCGATCGCCGCCTCGGCGCAGTCCCCGACCCCGAGATCGATCTTCCGCTCCGCCGCCATCGGCTGCCAGGTTTCGCACACCTCCGCCACGATCGGAGCGAGGCAGACCCGTTCGCGGCGGAGCGCGTACTGGCGGAGATCGAGCTTGGCCAAGGTCAAGAGATCCGTCACGATGCGATTCATGCGATCGATCTCCTCGGCGAGACTCGAGAGGACGGGGTCGGATACGGGCTGGGGGCTCTGCAACGACGTCTCCAGCTCGGCGCGAAGATTCGCCAACGGCGTGCGAAGCTCATGCGCGGCGTCGGCCGCGAAGTTCTGGAGATCTTCGAAGGCGCGCTCGAGTCGTTCCAACATTTCGTTGAACGTCCGAGCGAGTCGTTTGAACTCGGTTCCGACTTCCGGCTCGGGCACGCGTTCGGCGAGGCTCGTGCGGCTGATCTGCTCCGCCTGGCGCCGGATCCGCTCGAGCGGGTGAAGCGTGCGGCCGACGAAGAGCAGTCCCGCGATCCACGAGAGAAGGAGCATCACGGGCACGAAGATCGCGAAATACAGGAGCACCTCCCGGAGCTGCCCTTGCATCTCCGCCTCGCTGACGGCGACGGCGATCGCGACTTCTCCCCTCGCGGTGCGAACGCGCGAGGCCCGGCCGCGGTAGTCGGCGCCGTCGATCCGGAGGCGGAAGTGCTTTCGATCCGTCGGGAGGACTCGGCCTTGCGTCGCGTAGAGGACCTCGCCGTCCGCGCGCGCGACGTACGCCTTCGAACCGGTCGGGGCGAGGCCCGTCTCGAGGTCCGCCGCCAGCCGGGCGCCGGACTTGTCTTGTTGGGAGAGGTAATGCTCCTGAAAGAGTTGGGTCTGGAGGAGGAGCTCCTGATCGAGCCGTCGGTCGAGCGTCCGACGGACCCAAAGGTAGAGGCTTCCGCAGAAAAGGCCGAGGAGGATCGCCATCACCGCCAGAAAAAGGACGGTGAGCCGGGACTTAACGCTCTTCAGCATCGGTTTGGCGGAGGGCGTATCCCACGCCCCGGACGGTGTGGATCAGTCTCGACCCGCCTTCGGCCTCGAGCTTCTTGCGCACGTTGTTGACGAAGACGTCGACGACGTTCGAGTTCCACTCGAAATTGTAGTCCCACACGTGCTCGGCGATGGAGCTGCGCGTGACGGCGCGGTCGGCGTTCCGGAGGAAGTATTCGAGAAGGGAGAATTCGCGCGGGGTGAGCTCGATCGCGCGTTCCCCGCGCCGGGCGGTTCGCTGAAGGAGATCCACCTCGAGATCCGAGAAACGCAGGACCGTGGCCGCCCCGGCGGAGCCGCGGCGGAGGAGCGCTCGGACGCGGGCGCGAAGCTCGTCGAGGGAGAACGGTTTCGTGAGATAGTCGTCGGCTCCGGCGTCCAATCCCCGGACGCGATCCTTCACCGTGTCCCGCGCGGTGAGGACCAGGACCGGCGTCGCCTTCTGTTGCCGCCGCATCTCCCGAAGGATGTCGAGGCCGTCGCGTCCGGGGAGAAGGAGATCCAGGACGACGGCATCGTAGGGTTCGGCGAGCGCGAGATGGAGGCCGTCGTTTCCCTCGTGGGAAACGTCGACGGCGTGGCCGTCCTCCCGCAAGGCTCTCCGGACGAAGTTGGCCAGTTTCTTCTCGTCCTCGACCACGAGGATCCGCATGGGGGGGCATTCTATCACCGCCGGGCCGCCCGCCCGATTCGCATCGTGAAAAATTCTTCACTTCCCCTTCATCGATCCATCATCCGCTTCGGCCGATACTCCAAGGGTAAAGTTCCCCGTACGGACGGAGACCGCATCCCTCTGCAGGGTGGGTGCGCGTCTCCGTCCCCGAGAATTCTTGACCTGGGACGAGCCGGACCCGACGGAAGCCCTCGAAGTTGATCGGATTCCGGGTCGGCTGGAGGTTCCCCCCTCCGTCCGCGGCGCGTTTTGCGGCGCGGGAATCCGAGATGAGGGCCACGCCATTTCCTGATGATCCTTGTACTTCCTCGCCGATGGATTAAGATGTCCCTCGAAAGGAGAGGAAGTGCCGGATCTGAGGCGCGTCTATCGGCGATGGCTCATCCGCAAGCTGTCGATCTTGACTCCCGCGGTAGGAGTCGCCGTCGCGCTCTCGTGGCGGCAGGCAGGACGGCTCCAGGCGGGCTCGACCACCCTGTGGATCGATTTGGCCTGTCTGGGCGCTTCTCTTCTGCTCGCCGGTTTTTGCGGGGGCTTGTCGGTACGCGCGCTCCTATGCTACCGGCGGTTCCGTTCGGGCGATGCCGGAGCCGCCCGTCAATCGAGACGGGAACTGGAACCGGCCGGACCGGTGGCGTTCGTCGCTTTTTCGCTCGTGGTGTTCGTGGGCGTTCTTCCCGCCTGCTTCCCGCCCCTCGGCCCCCTGGCGGAGTTTCCTCTTCCGATCCGCACCGTCTTGGAAGAACGCAGGAAATCGGCTGCCCCCGCGGCGGCCGAGGAACGGGTGCCGCCTCCTTCCAGAGCAGAGGCGAAACGAGAGCCTCGCGGCCTTCCGCTCTCCGTTCCCCTCGCGATCGAGCCCGGAGAGGCACGGATTCTTGAGGACCAAGAGGAGCCTCGGACTCCCTGGACCGAGGAGCGCTCTTCCGGGTTCGCCCGACTCGGTGTTCCGGACGCCAACAGGCCCTTCGAGTGGATGGCGCCCGAACTCCATGTCGAAGTGTTGTTGCTCCAACCGACCGGGACCTTCGCGACGCAGGAAGGGGACGTCGACATCGATCGCGACCTGGGAATGCGGGGAGCGGGACTTCGGTTCACCTACGATCTGGCGACGGACCGGGATGAAGGGCTCCGATTTCACTACCAATTCTTCGGGCTGTCGGCTTCCAAGGATTACGTGGAGATCTCGGAAGCTTCGATCGACGATCTGCTGGTCTGGCAGCGATTCGGGGCCACGTATCTCTGGCGCCTCTTGGGCTACACGTCCGATGCCGAGCTGGACTTCTCGGTTTTTGCGGGGGCGATGGGCGACAACCTTCTCTCCGATGGGGAGAACGATGTCGCCGCGGAACTGGTCCGGGTGTCGCCCTATTTCGGGATCGAGGCGGGATTCTGGCAACGAGGACCGGTGGGAGCCGTTTTCCGCTTGGGGCAGACTTTGCCCGTAAATCTCACGGGAGGGACCGCACTCGTTACGGACCTCACGGCCCTCCTGCGGGTGGACTTCACCGACGGGCTCTCGCTGCACTTCGGCTACGCGGCCTACTGGGCCCACTTCCGCGACCACGCGGAGCGATTCACGGACACCGACGGTCATGAGAAGGTGGCCATGATGCTGCACGGCCCCGTGGTCGGCATCGATCTCCGGTTCTAGTTGAGCGACACCGCCTCCCGGCTTTCGAGCGACCTGCGAAGTTGTCGGCGCGCGCGCCACAACCGCGACATCACCGTCCCCACGGGCAAGCCGAGTCGGCGCGCGATTTCTCCGTACGTGGAATCGTCCATGGCGGCTTGGAGGAAGACCTCGCGATAGGAATGGGGGAGATCCTCCAGGGCTTGCTTGATCTCATCGCTCACCTGCTCGAAGTCGAGACTCGGAGCCACCGCCTGGGCGTGGTCCGGCTCGAAGCCGTCGGGATAGGGAGCCTCCTTCGCGACCTTTCGATGGCGGAAGGTGCTGATGACGTTGTTCGCCAGGATCCGGAAGAGCCAAGCCCTCAGATTGGTTCCGGCCTTGAAGCGATGGAAATTCAGGAAGGCCTTGAGATAGGTGTTCTGCACCATGTCTTCAGCCGTTTCCGAATCTCCGCCGCACATTCTCATCGCGGCGCGAAAGAGAGAGTCTCGGTGCGGATAGGTCGAGCTCTCGAACTCCTGGGTGTTGATTTCGGGTCTCATGACTCACCCTCCCGGGCCTGAATGGCCCGCAATACGGTTTCGAATCCCTTTTCGAGCGGTTCGATTTCCTTCAGGTTCTTGCACAAGAGCAGCAGCCCCTCCATCGATCCGAAGATCATGTACGCGACGGCCTTCGGTTCCAAATCGCGGCGGAGCTCTCCAAGCCGGATCCCCTCCTGGATCAGGAGGCTTGTGCTCTCCACCGATTGCCGGAAATACTCCGCGAGGCGGCGCCGGAACGGCGGGTGCGTGTCGCTCAGCTCCTGAGCGAGGTTTCCCAGGGGTCAGCCCCCGCAGCAATCGTTCCGCACCATGGAATCGAGGAAGTAGCGGTGAAGACGTCGGAGGCGCTCCGTCGGGGAGGCTTCGGGGTCCGCCAGCATCGGTCGGGTCGCCTCCCGTACCGCCTCCATGTACCGCTCGATGACCTCGAGAGCGAGCTCCTCCTTACCCTTGAAGTGGTAGTAGAAGTTGCTCGGGGCGACTCCAGCCTCGGCCAGGAGTTGGTCCACGCTCGTCGGCTGATAGCCTTGGCGAAGGAACAGCTCTTGAGCCGCCTCCAAGAGCTTCTCGCGACTTCCGGCGACGTTCTTCTTCATTATGTAGTAACGTTCCTTACTAACAGTATAAACGACGATTGGGGTAGGAGGATTCCGAAAAAACGTTCTGAGTTCGAAAACCGGGCATGGTTCATCACCGGGTACCACCGCAGGCGCTCCTCGCACCTGCACGGAAGGGATCGATAAGGAAGCCAGTAGTGGACAAGAAGGTCAGAACACTGGCGGAACGAATTCGTGACTGTGGATCGTGGCGGTCGTCTTCGACGTTCGGGATCGGCCGGCTTCTCGGATGACGGCCGAACACCGTCCGGACTCGGACAGGGCGACCGGATCGGCCTCGCTCGATGCGATCGATCTCATCGTGAGGTGAGGCGGCGGGAGATCAACGCCAGGGAACGGTCGTACCGGTACGAGATCCCGAAATGACCGCCGTCGAACTCCTCGTGGACGAACGGCACCCCGAGCTCTCGTGCCTTCGCGGCGAAGATCCGCGAGCCCCATTGGAGGTGAAACTCATCCTCGAGCCCGCAGTCGAGAAAACGTGTCCGGAGCATTCGTAGATTCTCGACGTACCGCGGGAGCATCCGCACGGGATCCCACGCGAGCCACCTCTTCCAGACCTCCGGGCGCATCTCGCCCGTCCCTTCGTCGAAGGGCAGGTCGAAACCGAGCTTGGACTTGGAGTTCGGCGAGTAGCACGAAGCCATCGCGATCGTGTTGATCGAGTCGTCAAGCTTGGAGTCGTTGCGATGGGCCATCTTCTCCCACGCGCGCAGGAACCCGGCCGTCCCCCCGTACTTCCGGACCGTATTCAAATGGCGAGGGAATCCGAAGGCGTAACAGTACTCGAAGTATAGGTCTCCCGAATGGCAGGCGACATGGCCGAATACTTCCGGGTGGCGCATCGCCAAGATCAAGGCGCCGTATCCTCCGCTCGATTTTCCGAGGACGGCGCGCGCGGCGGGAAGGGGAATAGTACGAAACCGCCGATCGATGAGCGGAACCAATTCCCGGACGACGTGGTCCTCGTATCGGCCGGTGGCGCTGGAGTTGAGGTACTGAGAACCCCCATATCTCGTGAAGCAGTCGGGCATGACGACGATCGCCTCGACGAGTTTTCGGGCGGCGATGAGACGGTCGCACCGTTCGGGGAAACTTTCTCCCCAAGTCTGGCGGTACGTCAGCATTTCGCCGAAGCCGGTAAACCCGATCAGGTTGAAAAGGACGGGATAGCGCCGATGGGGATTTCGTCCGTACGAAGGCGGGAGATAGACGGGCACGCGACGGACGTGAGGATCCCCCAGCGGGTTTCCCCGCAGGACGCGGCTCTCGACGATTTCGAGAACGGTCGTCCCCGTGGAACGGGATTCGGGTGTAGGCATGGCTACGATGGATCGGGTTTTGGTCCTCCCGCGCGGTCTGCCCCGTCTTGTCGAAGGGGTTGAAGTGGGCGCGGGGAGACTCGAACTCCCACGGGTTGCCCCATACGCCCCTCAAACGTACGTGTCTGCCAATTCCACCACGCGCCCAGGCTCGAAGAGGGTTGTACTGTGATACCGGCTTTGGATTTCGCGGGCAAGAGTTTTCCGCGGAAGAGTATAATCCGGGGATGACGCCCATGGTGTTCGCCCGGTGATGATCCAGGCGAAGGACGAGCGCTCCGGTCGGACGAACTTTCCCTTCCCCCGGCCCGAACGAACCCTTCAGTTTCTTACCGCGGTCTTGGCTCTCGCCGCACTGGCCCTTCTCGTCGTGGAGTACGGTTTTCCGATCGGTCCCGGCCTGAAGCGATGGCTGGTAGTTGCGGACATCTCTGTGGCCGCGGCGTTCGTTTCCCGATGGGGGGTGCGTCTCTGGCTGGCTCCGATTCGGCGTACGTTTCTGAAGAGCTCGTGGTTGGAGACGCTCCTCGTCGGCCTGCTTGCCCTTCAGCTCGTCTTCCTGGTTCTTCCCGTTTCCGCGCGCGGGGCCATGGAGGGATTCCGGCTTGCGGATTGGACGAAGGTCTACCTCGTGGCGCTCCAGGTCTACGTCATTGGTCACGCGCTCGTCCATGCGAGCGAAACGATCGTGGGCCTGGGCATTCGTCCGCCGATCGTGATCCTCGTCAGCTTCGCGCTCATCATCTTCTTGGGAACGCTCCTCCTCATGCTTCCGAAATCGGCGGCGGATTCCTCCAAACCGATCGCCCCTCTGGACGCCTTCTTCACTTCGACGAGCGCCACGTGCGTGACCGGTCTCACCGTACCGGACACGGGAAGAGACTTCAGCGTCACCGGCCAATGGATCATTCTCGGTCTCATCCAAGTCGGCGGATTGGGGCTCATCACGTTTACCGCCTTCTTTCTCGTACTGGCCCGGGGCGGTCTCGGCGTGCGGCAAAGCCTGATGTTGGGAGAGGCGTCGAGCTACAACTTGATCGGCGAGCTCGGTCGCTTTCTCGCCTATGTCGTCGGAATCACCCTGACGGTGGAAATCGTGGGAGCGGTGCTGATCTTCGACGCCTGGCGCGAGCCGGGGATGAGCCTCTCCGAGCGCGCCCGATGGAGCCTTTTCCATTCCGTCAGCGCCTTTTGCAATGCCGGATTCGGTCTCAAGTCCAACAGTCTCATGAACTACACCGGTAGTCTGCGGATGAACCTGACGATCCTGGGACTCTTCGTCCTCGGAGGGGTCGGATTCGCCGTGATGATGAACCTTCTTCGCTTCCGAGTCGGGACGTTGCCGATGTTCCGGCGCTGGAAGTGGGTGCGCCCGCGCGTCGTCGCGGACGAAATCTCGCGGATGAACACGCATACCCGGATCGTCCTTTGGATGTCGGGGCTTCTTTTGGCCGTCGGGGCCGGCGCCTTTTGGGGGCTGGAGTCCGGAGGGGTTCTTCGGGGGCGCCCGCCGGGAGAGCAGGCGATGATCTCCCTGTTCCAATCAGGATCGTGCCGCACGGCGGGATTCAACACCGTCGACGTGGGGCGGCTTCGGATCCCGACGCTGGCCATCATGATCGCCCTCATGGCCGTCGGAGCCTCGCCGGGTTCGACCGGAGGCGGGATCAAGACCGTGGGAGTCGCCGTGCTTTTCGCCACCCTCGTCGCGATGATGCGGAATCGGGAACACGTGGAGATCCATCGCCGGACCGTTCCGCGGGTGATCGTCAACCAAGCGGTGACGGTCGTGGTGCTCTACGGCTTGGCGGTCTTCTTCTTTTCGACGGCGTTGAGCATCACCGATCCGGGGATTGCGTACTACCAAATCCTTTTCGAAACGGTGTCGGCGTTGAGTACGGTGGGACTCTCGACGGGGATCACCCCGTCGCTCTCGGCGGCGGGCAAGGTGCTCCTGTGTCTCATGATGGTGGTGGGACGCGTCGGTCCGCTCGTCGTCCTCATGAGCATCGCGGGTCGCGGGAGCGGCCTCTCGTACGAATACCCCAAGGAGGAGGTGGCGGTCGCATGAAGGTCGCCGTGATCGGCTTGGGACAGTTCGGGAAGTCTCTGGCGGTTCAGCTGGCCAAGGCGGGCGCCGAGGTGATCGCCATCGATTCCGACATGGAGGTCGTCGACGACGTGAAAAACGACGTGGCGCTCGCGGTCAAGATGGATGCGACGGACGAGCGAGATCTCAAATCGCAGGGCGTCCAGAAAGTGGACGTCGTCGTGGCGTCGATCGGCGACTTCGAAGCGAACCAGCTCGTCACGGTTTTGGCGAAACGGTTCGGCGTTTCCCGCGTGATCGCCCGTGCCGCCAGTCCCACCCACGCCCGCATTCTGAAGTTGATCGGCGCCGACGACGTAATCTTGCCGGAAGACGAGGCGGCCTCCAAACTCACGCAGCGGTTGATGCTTCCGTCGCTCCACAACTACTTCGAGCTCATCGAAGGCTACAGCGTCGCCGAGCTCGCCGTACCCGAGACCTTCCACGGAAAGACGCTCCAAGAGCTCGATCTGCGGCGAAGATTCGGGGTGAACCTGATCGCGCTCAAGCGGAAGGGAACCGATCGCACCCTGGTCGATCCGGTGCCGGCGCCCACGGAGATTCTCCGGCCCGGAGACGTGATCGCCGTCGCGGGAGCGGACGCCTCCCTCGCGAAGATGCTCGACATGGCCAAGCAGGCGTGAACCTGGACTCCGGACTCCGGACTCAGTTAGACTGCGGCCGATGAGGCTCTCCCGCCGCGTCGCGGAGATCGAAGAATCGGCGACCCTCGCGATCTCGGAAAAGGCCGCAAAGCTGCGCGCCCAGGGAGTGGACGTGTTGTCCCTCTCCGCGGGAGAGCCCGATTTCGACACTCCCGCGCACGTGCGGGAGGCCGCGATCGAAGCCATTCGGAAGGGGCACACGAAGTACACCGCCTCGTCCGGAATCCTCCCGCTCCGGCAGGCCGTCGCGAAAAAATACGAACGCGAATTCGGATGGTCGTACGATCCCTCTCAGGTCTTGATCTCCACCGGGTGTAAGCACTCGATCTATAACGCCCTTCACGCGATCCTCGATCCCGGGGACGAGGCTCTCATCCCCGCGCCGTACTGGGTGAGCTACCCCGAGATGGTGAAAACCACCGGCGCGCGGCCGGTTCTTCTCGGCACGGAAGAGGCGGAGGGATTCAAGCTTCGACCCGAGTCGATGCAGGCCGCGATCACTCCCCGCACGAAAGTGGTCATCCTCTGCAGTCCGTCCAACCCGACGGGCATCGTATACACGGAAGGCGAACTCCGCGCGATGGCCGAGGTCCTCGAGAAGACGAGCCTGTGGGTCATCTCCGACGAGGTCTACGAGAAGATGGTCTACGGATCGGCCCGGCACGTCTCGATCGCGACGGTGATGCCGAAGATGCGCGAGCGGACGATCGTCGTGAACGCCTGTTCCAAGACCTATGCCATGACCGGCTGGCGGATGGGCTTCATGGTCGG
>Ga0137796_10000238_pt1 | contig 34896 bp, 29 predicted proteins | sample OV2TP3_FD_97704 | JGI IMG/M metagenome (GOLD analysis project Ga0137796, IMG submission 97704) | reverse complement strand
TGGACCGCCGGCCCTCTGTCCCCTGAAAAATCGCGGGTTCCCGCGCCCGCAGCCGTTGTGATGAGACCGCCCGACACACGGCGAACGCGGTAATTGAACGAGTCGGCGATGTAGATGTTCCCTTTGGCATCCACGGCCACGCCGGTCGGGGCGTTCAGTTGGGCGAACGCGGCCAGGCCGCCGTCCCCTGAAAAACCCGGACCCCCTCTGCCCGCAAGGGTCGTGATGACGCTGTCCGGCCCCACGCGGCGAATCCGATGATTGCTCCACTCGGCGATGTAGACGACCCCTCTGGCGTCTACGGCCATCCCCCTCGGATAGTTCAATCTGGCCTTTTCCGCCGGGCCCCCGTCTCCTGAAAAACCCGGCTCCCCTGTGCCCGCAAAGGTCGCGATGACCCCATCCGGCCCCACGCGGCGAATCCGATGATTGCCGGAGATGTAGACGTTCCCTCTGGCGTCCACGGCCACGCCGGACGGGAAGTTCAACCTGGCCTGGACCGCCGGCCCCCCGTCCCCTGAAAAACCCGCCTCCCCCGTGCCCGCAAAGGTCGCGACGACCCCATCCGGCCCCACGCGGCGAATCCGATGATTCTGCGTGTCGACGATGTAGACGTTCCCTCTAACATCCACGGCCACGCCGGACGGGAAGTTCAACCTGGCCTGGACCGCCGGCCCTCCATCCCCCGAAAAACCCGCCTCCCCCGTGCCCGCAAAGGTCGTGATGACCCCGTCCACACCCACGCGCCGCACGCGATGATTCTGGTAGTCGGCGATGTACAGGACCCCGGCGCTGTCCAGGGCCACGCCGGACGGCAGGTTCAAACTGGCCTTTTCCGCCGGCCCTCCATCCCCTGAAAAACCGCCGGTTCCCGCCCCCGCAAAAGTCGTGATGACCCCCGGGCCCTCCTGGGCGCTCAAACAGCCCGGAGGCCACAGGCAGAGCGCACACGCGATAGCGCCCCATAGACGTTTCATGGCAACTCTCTGAAAAATGATGGGCCTTTTGAAAGGCGATCCACGCCCATCCCCTGCGATTCTTCCCACTCATTTTACCGCTCATTCTGCTTCAACCGCGCCACGAACCGGCTGTAATACCCGATCGCCCTCTGAAACAGGGCCTCGTCCTCCTCCTTTAACAAAAAAAGCCGATCCGTGTCGATCAGCCTCCCCTCATACCGGTTCTCGCGGGAGAGCCGCTCGAACAGCGCCCTCACCTCTCCATCCCCCGCGTCCACCGTCTCCAGCAGACCCCTCAGGTCCGCCTCCCGGCGACGGTCCAACTCCTTCTTCTCCTGCACCTGCGCGTAGAGGTCCGGCCCCAGGCAGTCTTTGGCCATCGCGCACCACTCGGCGCAGGAGAGGTTCACGCGAGGGTTGAGCACCTTCGTCCCGCACCCCCTGCACGTCCGCCGGATGTCCGTCTTGAAGAACTCCACATCCTTCCCGCAGCTCGGGCACGGGATCTCGTAGATGTCCTCCGGCCGCCAGAACATGGTGCTCTGGCCGGGACACAGCTTGGGACTGTTGGGCATGGGGGCCTCCTCAAACAGTCCTGAGTCCTGAGTAACGAGTCCTGAGTAAAGGCAAAATCCTGTTCTTTGCTTTTACTCAGCACTCAGCACTCAGCACTCAGCACTTTTCTATCCTCGCCGCGCAGCACTTGTACTCCGCCGTGGCCGTCACGTTGTCGAAGGCGTCGTTGGTCAGGACGTTGGTCGGCGTCTCGGCGAAGTGGAACGGCATCCAGAGCGCCCCCGGCCGCACCTTCTCCCCCACCGCGGCCCGGACCGTGAGCGCCCCCCGCCGCGTGCTCACCCGCACGAGGTCCCCGTCCCGCGCCCCGATGCGCCCCGCGTCCTCCGCGTGGACCTCCACGAAGTTCTCCGGCTGTTTCTGGTGAATCGCCTCCGACTTGCGCGTCATGTTCCCCACGTTGTAATGGTAGAGCGTCCGCCCGGTGGACAGCAGCATCGGGTACGCCTCGTCCGGCTCCTCCGCCGGGGGCCGGAACCGGATGGCGTGGAAGCGCCCCTTCCCCCGCGTGAACCGCCCCGCGTGCAGGTAGGGCGTGCCGGGGTGGTCCTTCGTGGGGCACGGCCACTGGAGGCCGACCTCCTCGATGCGCGCATAGTCGATCCCCGAAAAGCTCGGCGTGAGCCGGGCCATCTCGTCCCAGACCTCCGACGGGTGGCCGTAGGCCATCGGATAGCCCATCGCCATCGAGACCAGACAGAGGATCTGCCAGTCCGCCCTGGCCTCCCCCGGAGGGTCCACGGCCCTCCGCACCCGCTGCACCCTCCGCTCCGTGTTCGTGAACGTCCCGTCCTTCTCCGCGAAGCACGCCGCCGGAAGGACCACGTGCGCGAACCTGGCCGTCTCCGACAGGAAGATCTCCTGGCAGACCAGGAACTCCAGATTTCTGAGCCCCTCGATCACCTTCTCCCGGTTCGGGTCCGAGGTGGCCGGGTCCTCCCCCATCACGTAGAGGCCCTTCAGAACGCCCTCCCTCGCCCGCTCGATGAACTCCGGTACCCGCCCCCCTGGATGGGTCGGCAGGTTCGCGTCCCACGCCCCCTCAAACTTCCTCCGTACGGCCTCGTCCTTCCAGTCCTGATACCCCGGCAGCCGGTGGGGCATCGCCCCCATGTCGCACGCCCCCTGCACGTTGTTCTGCCCCCGCAGGGGATTCACGCCGGAGGATGGTTTCCCGATCTGTCCGCACAGCATGGCCAGATTGGCGATGTTCTGGACATTCTCCGTGCCGCACGTGTGCTCCGTGATCCCCAGGGTGTAGAAGATGGACGACGGCTCTCCCGCCGCGTACATCTCCGCGGCCTGCCGGATGAGGTCCGCCCCCACACCGCATACCCGTGCGGCCTCCTCCACCGAGTACTGGCAGACATTCTCCGCAAACGCCTCGAAGTCTTCGCACCGCTCCGCGACAAACTTATTGTCGTGCAGCCTCCGCTCCAGGATGTGGTGCATCATCGCGTTCAGCAGGAAATTGTCCGTCCCCGCCCGGTGCTGGATCCAGATGTCCGCCCGCTCCGCAAACCAGGTCCGCCTCGGATCGCACACGATCAGCCGCGCCCCCTTCCGGAGCGCCTTCTTCAGCTCCAGGCCCACGATGGGGTGCGCCTCCGTCGGGTTGGCCCCGATCATAAAGATCGTCTGGACGTCTTTGATCTCCCCGATGGCGTTCGTCATCGCCCCGGACCCGAAGGCCGCCGCCAGCCCGGCCACCGAGGGCGCGTGGCAGGTCGTGGCGCACTGGTCCACGTTGTTCGTCCCCCCCGCGACCCGCGCCAGCTTCTGCATGAGGTAGTTCTCCTCGTTCGTGCAGCGCGACGAGGACATGAAGGCCACCGACTCCGGCCCGTGCGCAACCCGGATCTCTCGCAGCCTTCGCCCGACCAGCGCAATCGCCTCCTCCCACGACGCCTGCCGCAGGCCCCCGTCCTCCCGGATCATGGGGTGCGTCAGCCGCTCCGGCGAATGGATGAACTGGAACCCGAACCGCCCCTTCACGCACAGGTTTCCGTCGTTCGGGAGCCCCCCCACCTCCGACGTGACCCGCGCCACGCGCCTCGTCCGCCGGTTCACATTCAGGTCGAACTGACACCCCACCCCGCAGTACGTGCACGTCGTGCGCACCCGCTCCAGGTCCTTGCCCCGCCCCTGACCCACGGCCGCCCGCTCCATCATCGCCCCTGTGGGGCACGTCGAGACGCACCCCCCGCAGATCTCGCACGTGGACTCGATCAGGTCCACGTCAAACGCCGTGGACACCACCGCTCCGGACGATCTCTCCTTGATCGTCAGCGCATCCGCCATCTGCACCTCCGTGCAGAACCGGACGCACCGCCAGCAGCGGATGCACCGGTCCACGTCGTAGGAGATGGCCTTGCTGAAGGTGGTGTAGTTCCACTCCTGGGTCCCCGCGTAGACCCCGAACCGCCGGTCGTCCGCCCCGTACTCGTAGGCGTAGTCCTGGAGCAGGCAGTCCCCGTCCCGGTCGCACGTCACGCACGCCACCCGGTGCTCGGCCAGCGTGAACTCCAGGACATCCTTTCGAGCGACCCGGACGGCCTCCGACTCCGACCTCACGGCCATCCCCTCCGCGGCCAGCCGTGTGCAGGCCGTGTGCAGGCCGGGCTGCCCCTCCACTTCCACCACGCACATCCGGCACGCCCCGGTCGGAACCAGCCTCGGGTCATGGCAGAGATGGGGAATGTGAACCCCCGCGGCCAGCGCCGCCGACAGGACCGTCTGCCCCTCCCTGGCGACCACCTCCTGCCCGTCTATCGTGAACGCAATATCAGGACTCTTCATGGAAACCTCAAAGATGAACGCAAGGGGTAGACGAGGGCCTGACCACGCGCCTACCCTTTCGCCTTTGCCCTTTCCCCCTTCGCCTTTTTCTCCGACCGCCAGGTCTTGGCCGGCTCCATCGTGGCCAGCCGCTCCATGAAGGCCTCCATCTCCGCCAGCGACACCCCCTTGACGGCCCCCGAGCGGCAGGCATCCCGGCACCCTCCGCAGTGGATGCACCGGGACTGGTCGATGACGTGGACCTCCTTCAGTTCCCCGGAGATGCCGTGCGTCGGGCAGGCCTTCGTGCAGAGTTCGCACCCCACGCAGTGTTCCGGGTCGATCACGTAATGGAGCATGGAACGGCAGACGCCGGCCGGACATTCGTGGCGCAGGACGTGCGCGTCGTACTCCTCGCGGAAATAGCGGATCGTAGAAAGCGCCGGGTTCGGCGCGGTCTGTCCCAGTCCGCACAGGGAGGTGGCCTTCACGGTCCTGCCGAGCCGCTCCAGCTCCTCCACGTCTCCCGGCCTGCCCTGCCCGTTGGTCATCCGCTCCAGGATGGCCAGCATCTGCTTGGTCCCCACCCGGCACGGAGTGCACTTTCCGCACGACTCGTTCTGGGTGAACTCCAGGAAGTAGCGGGCCAGTTCCACCATGCAGGTCTCCTCATCCAGGACAATGAGACCGCCCGACCCCATGATTGCCCCCACCTGTTTCAGGGAGTCGTAGTCGATGGGGAGGTCCAGGAACTCCGCCGGCACACACCCACCTGAGGGTCCTCCCATCTGCACCGCCTTGAAGGACTTCCCCCCGGGGATGCCCCCTCCGATGTCGAACACCACCTGCCGGATGGTGGCCCCCATGGGGACCTCCACCAGGCCGGTGTTGTTGACCTTGCCCGCAAGGGCGAAGATCTTGGTACCCTTGCTTCCCGCCGTGCCGACGCTTGCGTAGGCCTCCCCGCCCTCAGCCAGGATCAGCGGCACGTTGGCGAAGGTCTCCACGTTGTTGATGTTGGTCGGCTTTCCCAGATAGCCGCTCTGGACCGGGAAGGGCGGCCTCGGGCGCGGCATGCCCCGCTGTCCCTCCAGCGACGCTATCAGCGCGGTCTCCTCCCCGCACACGAAGGCCCCGGCCCCGATGCGCGGCTCGATGTCAAAGCTGAAGGAGGTGCCCAGGATACCCTCCCCAAGAAGGCCTCGCTCCCGCGCCTGCTTCAGTGTGGCGTAGGTGTGGCGCACCGCAATGGGGTATTCCGCCCGAACGTAGACGAATCCGCGGGAGGCGCCAGTGGCATAGGCCGCGATGAGCATGCCCTCGATGACCAAGTGCGGCACCCCCTCCAGGAGGGAGCGGTCCATGAACGCCCCCGGGTCCCCCTCGTCCGCATTGCAGATGAGATACTTCTCTCCTCCCGGCGCCTTGCGGCACATGTCCCATTTCACCCCGGTGGGGAAGCCCGCGCCCCCCCTGCCGCGCAGGCCAGCCTGGCGCACCTCCTCGATCACCTGCTCCGGGGTCATCTCGGTCATGGCCTTCACCAGCGCCCCGTAGCCGCCGTGGGCGATGTAGTCCTCCAGAGAGACGGGGTCGATCACCCCGTTCAGACGGAAGACCCCCCGCTTCTGCTTGGCATAGAAGGGCACGTCCGGGTTGTAGACGACCCTGGCCCCGGTCGCCGGGTCCACGTAGAGCAGACGCTCGATGACCTCTCCGCCCAGGACCGTCCGGTCGAGGATCTCCGGCGCATCCTTGGCCTTCACGCTCGGATAGAAAATCTCTTCCGGCAGGATGACGAGCACCGGGCCCTTTTCGCAAAACCCGTGGCATCCGGTGACCTTCACCCCCACCTGGCCGCCAACACCCCTCTGGGCGATGGCCTCCTCGAAGGCCTCGCGGACCTGGCGGGCCCCGAAGGCCGTGCAGCCGGTCCCGCCGCAGATCGTGATAAGCTTGCGGCTGGGGTCAAGCCCCGCCTTCAGGCCGACCTGCCACTCCTCGAACGCAGAGATCGATGCGAGACGACCCATCACGACTCCTCCTGGATGATCCGACGCAGGGCCCGATCCACGCGGGACGGGGTCATCTGTCCATGATACGTGTCATCGATCACGACGACCGGGGCCAGCGCGCAGGTCCCCAGGCAGGCCACCGTCTCCAGCGTGAAAAGACGGTCCTCCGTCGTCTCTTGCTCCTTGATGCCCAGGGCCTTCTCCGCGGCGGTGATGACCTTCAGCCCGCCCCGGACGTGGCAGGCCGTCCCCCGGCAGCACCGGACCAGGTGGCGCCCGCGCGGCTCGAAGTGGAACTGCTCGTAGAAGGTGGCCACGCCGAAGAACTGGCTGGCCGGGATGCCCGTGATCCGGCTGACCTCAAAAACGACCTCTCTGGGCAGGTAGCCGTAGGTCTCCTGAAGCCGCTGCAGGATCGGGATGGTATCCCCCCGGCCTGGCCTCCCCATCTCATCCAGAATCTTTAGAGCAGGCGCGATGTCTGCGCTCGCGAGTTCGACCATGAGAAGCTCCTTGCTGAGTTCACACCCCTGTCCCCCGCTCCTGGTAAAGAATCATTTGATTGATCAGGCCGGCGAACAGCGATCTCTCTGTTCAGAGTTCTTGACTCATCAGCGGCAGGCGCGTGCCAGCGCCTCTTTCCAGCGCCTTCTGATAGATGACCTGCGCCACCGCGATGTCCTCGACGGCCAGGCCGAGCGGCGTGACCAGCACCCGCTCGTTCGGGTTGTCGCGACCCTTCTTGTGGCCGGCGACCACGTCGCCCAGCTCCGCATACACGTCGCGAAGGCCGCCGGGGAAATCCCCCAACTTTTCGAAGTAACGCGCCTGCGGAATGTCATCCACGATGAACTTGTCCGCGCCGCGAGTCGCATCGATCTCCCACGCGCAAGCGCCTTCGATGCCGATGCCCGTCGCACCCGACTTGAACCAATCGTTTTGCACGATGGCCTTGTCGCCCGGCGTGCACGTGGCGATGATATCTGCGCCGCGCACGCACGGCCCCGGGTCGCTGCACATTACCAGCTTCCCCTTGAACCACGGCGATACCCAGCCCTGAAACCTCTTCAGCGCATTCTCGAAGACATCGTAACAGCGGATCTCCGAAACGCCCGGCAGCGCGTGGGTGATCGCAAGCGCATGATAGCGCCCCTGAAGCCCTGCGCCGACGATGGCCAGGGCGCTCGGCTTCGGATTCGCGCAGTATCTCGCTGCAATGGAGCTGACTAACGCCGTGCGCACCGTGGTGACCCAGCGGCAATCCATCACCGACAGCGGAATGCCCGTATGCGTGTCATTGAGCACAATCAGACCGCTGATGTTGGGCAGGTCATATTCGTGATTGCGCGGGAACCCGCCCACCCACTTGATGCCGCAGGCGTCCATGCCCTTGAGATAAGCCGGCATGGCGTGGATAAACGTGTTCTCATAGGTGGGATGGACGCCGGGTTTCGGCGGCATCTCTACGGTCTTGTTGGCGTGCTCGATCAGCGCTCGTTCCACCGCGCGGCTCACTTCGGCGAGCGGAACGTTGAGCGCAATGACGTCTTCCTGAGAGAGATAGAGAAAATCGACCGGTTTCATGGTTCTGTGCCTCGCCCTACATGCTCAACAATGACGCGCCCCTCCGCGCGCACCTGTTCGACGAACCAGCGATGTCGCTCCTCCGGCGCTTCAAACTGATCCCCCCGCGCCGCAGACCCGAACAGATAGACCCGGACGAGGTTCGCGCCAAGTCGCTCCACCAGGAGCGACACGTACCGCAGCACGCAGTCGCGTTCAATCTCGCTGAGATGGATCAGTTGAACCAAGTTCTACCCACATGTTCTGAGTGATCTCCATAAGCCCGGCCCTGAGAGGCGCGCCGCCAGAAACCCCCACCACAGGAGTTCAGCAGAAGCAATCCGCCTGCCGGGGGCACAAAATTCGGTGCGATCACAGGACGTTGAGGTTGCGGCGCGCCAAGCCCCTCCGGCGTTTGAGGAGCGGCTTTCTGCGCACTCTTTGGCCGTCCAAAGAGTGCGCCGGCGGCATGGGCCGCCGGAACGGTGGGGCGGCTGGGATTGTATCTACCGGCACGGCCTCAAAATCCGCTTCACCCGGTCCGGCCTCATGTCCCCGTGGTAGTTCTCGTCGATCATGACCACCGGCGCCAGGAAGCAGGTCCCCAGGCACGCCACGGTCTCGAACGTGAACCTCCGGTCCGCCGTGGTCCCCCCCTCCTCCACCCCCAGTTGCCTGGCGATCTCGTCCGCGATCTTCTTGCTCCCCTTCACGTGACACGCCGTGCCCTGGCAGCAGCGGATCGTGTGTTCCCCGCGCGGCTCCAGCGAGAACTGCGCGTAGAAGGTCGCCACCCCGAACAGCCGGCTGGCCGGGATGCCCGTGATCCGGCTGACCTCGAACACCACCTCCTTCGGCAGGTAGCCGTAGGCGTCCTGAAGCCGCTGCAGAAGCGGGATGGTGTCCCCCCACCCCGGCCCCCCCATCTCATCCAAAATCTTCAGAGCAGGCGCGATGTCTGCGCTCACGAGTTCGACCATGAGAGGCTCCTTGCTAAGGTCATACCCCTATCCGCGCCAGAATCTCCTCCACGGCTCGCACAGCCGGCGACTCATCCGACAAATCCATCAGGGCCTCGGCCCCCACGCTGCGCCGGGCCACCTCCCCGTCGTAAGGGATATTCCCGACAAGCGGAAGACCCTCCAGGTCTGACAGAGAGGCCCGGCCATTCAGGTCCGGGTTGAGGGCCGTCAGAACGAGACACGTCCGCCGGATGTTCAGCCCCAGATCCTCCGTCATCTTCCGGATCCGCCCCGCCGAGCGGAGGGCCACGGCCGACGGCGTGGCCGCGATCAGCAGGGCGTCCACGTTCCGGGTCGTGCGCCTGGAGAGGTGCTCCAGCCCCGCCTCATTGTCCATGACCACGTAGGGATACCCCCCGCTCAGTCGGTCCATGAAGACCCGCAGCAGGTCGTTCGCCCGACAGTAGCACCCCGCCCCCTCCCCGCGTCCCATGACCAGGAGATCGAACCCCTTCGCCTCCACCAGGGCCTCGTGAAGCCCGAACTCCAGGTACCGGTCGCGGGGCACGCCGGAGGGCATCGCGTCTTTCCTCTCCATCAGCTCGTCCACCGTGCTGATGACCGTCCGGTCAAAGGCCACGCCTAAGGACTCGTTCAGGTTGGCGTTCGGGTCCGCGTCCACGGTCAGGACCGGCGTCCTTCCCGCCTTCAGAAGGCCCCGCACCAGCAGGGAGGCCAGGGTCGTCTTCCCCACGCCCCCCTTTCCGGCGATGGCTATCGTTTTCGACATGTCATCTCCTTTTGCACCGTCGGAAACAGGTCGATATCCGTGTGCGGCAGGAAGAGCGACGCCACGAACTGGTCCGGGTAGGCCGGGTCCGCGCACAACTCGACATAGGTCATCCGCTCCGCGATCTCGTGCACCTTCCGCATCGCCTCATAGGACAGAAGGGCCAGCCGCGCCCCGGCCAGGGAGGTGTTGCCCAGAAAGACGTACTTCTCGCGGGGCACGTCGGGCAGCAGCCCGATGCGCACCGACCGCCGGACGTTCAGATAATTCCCGAACCCCCCGCCCAGATAGATGTGGTGGACGTCGTCGAACGACATGCCCATCTTCGCCACCAGCATCCGCGCGGCGGCGTACACGGCCCCCTTCGACCGGATCAGGTTGTCCACGTCCGCCTGTGTGACCCGGATGTCCCGGCCCGTGCCGCTCTCCGACGCCGGGACGAGCGTGAAGGTCCACTGGTCCTCGACTCGCCGGACGCGAGCGCAGGGCGCATCACCCTGGATTTTCCCCTGCTTGTCGATGATCCCCGCCCCGAACATCTCCCCCAGACAGTCGATGTAGCCCGACCCGCAGATGCCGACGGCCGGGGCCCCGCCCACGGTGGCGACGTGTACCTCGCAGGTGTCCGGGTCGATCTGCACACGCTGGATGGCCCCCTGCATCGCCCGCATGCCGCATTCCACCCCGCCTCCTTCGAACGCCGGACCGGCGGACGAGGAGCAGCAGACCAGCCACTCCCGGTTTCCCAGCACGATCTCCCCGTTCGTGCCGATGTCGATCAGCATGCAGGGCGCTTCCGCCTCGTCCAGGCCGCTGGCCAGCACGCCCGCGGCGATGTCCCCGCCCACGTAGGCGGAGACGCCGGGGACGCAGGAGAGCAGCCCGCGCGGGTTGATCTTGATCCCCGCCTCCGCAGCCCGGACCACCGGCACGGCGTTGGCCGGGGGCACGTAGGGCTCCCGGCGCATGAACGAGGGGTCCACCTTCAGGAGCAGGTGCGTCATGGTGGTGTTCCCGGCGCAGACCGCGCACGTCACGTCGTTCAGGTCCACGCCCGCCTCGCCCACGAGGGACGCGATCTGGTCGTTGACCGCGTCCACCACCGCGTGGTGGAGGCGCTCCAGCCCCTCCTCCTTCTCCGCGTAAATGATCCGGCTGATGACGTCCTCGCCGTAGCTCGCCTGCCGGTTCTGCGTGGCCCGCGTGCCCAGGACCGCCCCGCTGTTCAGGTCGATCAGATCGGCCACGATGGTCGTCGTGCCGATGTCCACGGCGGCGCCGTAGTTGCGGGCCGAGGTGTCCCCCGGCTCCACCAGCACGACCTCCACAGTCCCGTTCCGCTTGCCGAGCGTCGTCGTGACCCGCCAGTCGCTCCCCCGCAGCAACCCGCCCAGCCGCTTCACGTTCGCCAGCCCGATCTGCATGGAAGGGATGTCCCGGCTCCGGCGGATCTCCCGGTAGAGCCGGTCCAGGTCGCTGACGCTGTCCTCCAGGGTGGGAGGCGGCAGGTTCAGAAAGAGCTTTGTAGCCAGAGGAGTATGGGTGAAGACCTCCCGCTCGCCGACCTCCAGGTCCCGCTCCACAGCCCCTGCCTCGCTGAACAGCCCCACCAGCCGGCCCACCCGCGCCGTCTCCGTCAGGATCTGCTCCCGCTCCATGCGGGACTCGGGCGGCGCCTCCACCTCCACGTCGCCCTGCGCCGTCGTCCGGCACGCCAGGACATATCCCGCCGCCCGCTCCTCCTCCGAGAGCTGCCCCCTCGGCTCCGTGATGAAGGCCCCGCGGGCGCGCACCTTGCACCGCCCGCAGACCCCCTCCCCGCCGCAGCTGCTGTAGATCGGCAGGCCCGCGGTGATGGCCGCGGCGAGCAGGTCGGTCCCCTCCGCCACGACCGCGACCTTGTCCCCCGGCTGGAATGTGATCCGACAGCGATTCATGAGAGGTGCAGCCCCCTACCCTCCCCCCACCCTGGCGAAAAACCCTTAGTGCCCCCTCCCTCCCCCACATGTGGGGGAGGGAGGGGGACAGGGGGAGAGTGGGGGGCGTCTGTTATAGTTTCAACCACGAATGTGAGTAGAGGCTCTCCCCCATCAGCACCTTCGCGGTCTTGATGTAGTCCGTCTCCTCCTGCGTCTTCGGCTCCACGGCCTCCCCGTCCAGGGTCCGGTGGACGGCCTCCACCAGGTCGTTCCGCCTGCCCCGGACGATGTCCACCAGGTCCTTGTCAAATGCGTTGACGATGGCCGAGTCCAGGCCGTGCTTCATCAGGACCATCAGGTAGGTCCGGTTGATGATGTCCCGCAGCTCCTCCGGCGTCCCGTTGGACACATTGGACAGCCCGCACGTGGACCTGCACTCCGGCGCCAGCTCCTTGAACATCATCATGAACTCCGTGCACCCCTGCACCTGGTCCTGTTGCGACGAGATGGGCAGGACGATGGGGTCCAGCAGGATGTGGCCCATCGGGATGCCCGCCTCCGCCGCCTTCGCCATCATATCGGCGGCCAGGGCCCCCCGCTCCGCCGCGTCGCGCGGGACCCCCTCCACGCCCAGCAGCAGCCCCACGAACGACGCGTCGTAACGCTTCGCGACCGGGAACAGGGCCTCCATCCGCTCCGGCCGGCAGGAGATGGAGTTGATCACCGCCGGTCTCTTGCAGGCCCTCAGCCCCGCCTCGATGGCCTCCACGTTCGTGGTGTCCAGGAGCAGCGGAATGTCCACCGCCTCCTGAACGGTCTTGACCACCCACTCCATCAGCTCCGCCCCCGCCTTGCGCGCCGGGCCGATGTTCAGGTCCAGATAGTCCATGCCTCGCTCGGCCTGCGCCACGGCCATCCTCTGGATCGGCTTGGGGTCCCTCCCCTTGAGCGCCGGGCCGAGGGTCTTGGACATGACGTTGATGCTCTCGCCAATCAGGATCATCGATCAGTTCCTCTTTAAGGTTTCCACGCTTTCAGGTACGCCGGGATGTGCGCGGCCTCGCGGGGGCCGACCAGGACCTCCCAGTCGGGCAACTCCTCGCTCAGCTCGCCCGAGATCTGCGCCGCGTAGCCGGGGATGATCAGCTTCCGGTGCCTCACCTTGTCCGCGATGCCGCTCTTCTTCACGAACGGCGCGATGGCGTCCGCCACGAACTTCCCCGCGGCCCACGCCGTCATCACCGACAGCCCCTCCGTGTCCTTGATCAGGAGGTAGGCCGGCACCCGGCTCGTCTCCACCTCCCCGGACACGATGAAGTAGGTCAGCGAGAAGTTGGACGTGAGCAGCACGGGCGAGTCCTCGCCCGGCCCCCCGACCTCGTAGAGCCCCTCGCCCGTGGCCATCGGCCGCTGCGGGTCCGTGTAGATGTTCATCCGCTCCAGCAGGAGCGGGAAGAGGCTGTGCCCCTCGAAGTCGGACAGGACGATCACCCCGGCGTACTTGGCGATCAGCATCGCGGCGATCACCGTCTCCTGCATCGGGTCGTCCGTCATCTCGCACGGGAACGCGATCGTCGGAAACCCGAGCGACGCGACCTTCCCCACGAGCGCCGCCCGCCGCGCCGCGATCTGGTCCTCCAGGGCCTTGCGCGGCCTGCGGGAGCCGGGGTCCAGGACCAGGTCCTTGACCCCCATGCCCGTCAGCTTCTCCGTCAGCTTGACGCACCCCTCCAGGCTGTCCGACCGCACGGCGGCAGGGCAGCCGCTCGCCTTGGCCAGGTTCCCCACCGCCTCCACGTTGTCCGACGTGGCCGCGTAGAGCAGGGGCTTTGCCTCCCCGCACGCCTTGACGCCCGCCGCAAGGGCCTCGGGCCGCTGGCTCATCAGGATGAGCCCTATCCCCTCGGCCTTCCGGACGCGCTCCACCAGACTCGCGAACCTCTGGGCGTCCCCCTTCGTCTCCTTCACGGCCACGAGTTCGGGCCGAAGCACAAGCCCCACCCGCTCGTACTGGAGGGCCTTCATCTTCCCCAGCCGGGCGTCCACCTCCCCGTCGCCCATCCCGTCCGTGATCAGCATCGCCAGGCCCGGCGGGTTGATGAACGTCTTCTCGTGCCGGAACATCACCGTCTCCCCGCCCATCTTGACCGCCCGGTCCCCGGCCCCCACGGCCACCGTCCGGATGGGGGGCGCGGCCGCCTCCTGGAGCTGCGCCTTCGCCCCCTCCGTCACGTGGGGGCAGAGCGCCAGCTCCGTCTTCCCCATCGCCAGGTTCATCGCGAACGCCAGGCAGGTGGGGAACCCGCACTCCTTGCAGTTCGTCTTCGGCAGCAGCTTAAAGATCTGAATTCCTGTGAGCGCCATACAACCTCCGGTAGGGCGGCGATGAATCGCCGCCCTACATGTATTATTCCATGATCGGGTCCATCGTCAACGCCGGATGCCCCTTCTCCTCTAAGAAGGGCAGGATGGCCTCCTCGGTCTCGCCCACGGTCTCGTCCGCGATCATGTCGTAGAAGCCCGGCGCCCCCAGCTCCTCAGCCCGCTTCTCCAGCCGCTCCCGGATCTCCTCCTTGAGCATCTTCGGCATCCAGACGATCCGCAGCAGGCCCCCGTCCCCCACCAGGAACTTCCGCTGGCAGATGTTGTACTTGCTGTGCCCCACGAAACCGGGGGTCACCTGCCCCCCTCCGATGGACCCGGCCAGGGTCGTGAACTTCATGCCGCAGGGCGTCATCCCGGCGTACTCCCGGTTGACCGTCATCACCCCGTTGCACAGCGGGGCCACGGCCGCGATGCACTCGCAGCAGCCGCACGTCGTCATCGGCTCGTGCATGATGCTGTAGGCGCTGTAGCGCTCCACGTTCCCCCGCGACGCCTTGTACACAAAGGCGTTGACCCCATCCCACTGCCCGTGCCGGTCGTCCGTGACCCGGCCCTTGGGCACGGGCTGGTTGGGACCGGTGGGGTTGATCTCGTTGGACGCCTTGCAGTCCAGCCAGTTATAGGCCCCGCACAGCCCGGTCCGCTCCGGCGTGATCACGCAGACGTGGTTGGGCGCGAACGACTGGCAGAGCGTGCAGGAATAGTACACCTCCGTCGTCTCGTCCGTCATCCCCTCGATGCGCGCGTCCCGGTGCCGGTAGACCTCCTGCGCCTGCCTGACCACCTCCCGGACCTTCTCCGCCTCCGTGTAGACCTTGACCTGCACCTTGTCGAAGATGGCCCCGAAGTCCTGGTGGTACTTGGCGTGCAGGATGGAGCCTAAGTGCGCCAGGCGGAACCCCTTCTGCGCCGCCGCCTTGCTCACCCGCACCCAGGCGATGTCCCGCTGCCCGATGTGCATGACCCCCTGCGCGTAGTTGATCAGGTGGTGGATCTGCCGCTCTAAGATCGGCTCGAAGTCCTCCTGCATGTTCCGGCCCGCCACCTCCGCCACGATCGCCAGCGGGACCTGTGAGCCTTCGGGGAGCGTGTCCAGGTCCGGCCCGATGACCTCGACCTTTCCGTCCTCCACCTCGTTCAGCGGCCTCGACGTCGTCCACTCCACGGCCGGCGACCGCCCGCCTCCGCTCTCGCAGTAGAGGTCCTCCTTCCGCACCCGCTCCCCCTCGAACGCCGGGCCGTAGGCCACCGGGATGGGCACCTGAGAGACCGTCACCTTCAGCCCCCGCACCTCCACCGCCCTGGCCACGATCTCGTCGTGCGGGACGTTGGACACGACGTGCTCGTAGGTGCAGATGCCCGTGGGCCGCACCTCCGGGATGGGCGTGTCCGCGATCACCGGGAAGCCGTAGTTGATCGCCCCGGCCGCGTTGGCGTACCACTCCTCAGACACGTAGCCCAGGGGCATGACGAACGCGAAGATGCGGTCCTTGTTGTAGATCAAAATCTTCCGAAAATCCCCCGGCTCGATCCCCCCGAACGACATCGCCGCCCGCGTGGCGAACCCTAAGGCGAACACCGCCGCGCTGATGTCCGGCCCGAACGGGACCAGGCGCGTGGGCCACCCCACCTGCACCCCCGCCTCTAAGAGCTGCTCCGCAAAGCGCGTCCCGTTCTGGTCCGCGCACATGAACACGTAGAGGTTCTTCTCCTGCAGCTCCTGGGCGATGCGGGCCGCCACCTCCGGCGAGGGGGCCGCGCCCGCGATGGCCGCGAAGCCGGGGGCCGTGCCGTCCACGAACTCGATCCCCCGCTTCCGGAGGATGACATCGTCCGCCGCCCCCAGCCAGTGCGTCCCGTTCACGATCTCCTCCCCCTTCGCGTAGAAGTCGGGCGCCTCCAGGTAGCGGATGGCCTCGGCCATCTCCTCCGCGAACAGCGTGGCCATGCCCGCGTCCAGCGCCGGGGCCAGGTAGGGGAGATGCACCTTCTCCTTCACCGGCGGCGGCAGGAGCGTCCGGCAGAGCCCGAAGACCCCCTCCATGTCCCCCAGCCGCTCCACGCGGGCGCCGGTGATGCCGTAGATGATGGGCAGGTAGTAGGCCGTGTTGGGGAACCCGACCTCCTGTCTGGCCCCCCATCTGTCCATCGCCTCCCGCCACTTCTCCTCCGCCCGGCCCACGATCTGATGGGCCCCTCTGATGGCGGCTGAACAGATGATCTTGGACACGTCTCAAGCCTCCTTTATTCGGTAGCAGAGACGCCCCGCCAGGGCGTCCACATTCCCCCTTTCTCCCCTTCTCCCCTCCCCGTGTCGGGGAGGGGCAGGGGGAGGGGTCTTACACCAGTTCCCTTCTCATCGCCATGTCGAACAGGACGCGCTCCCGCGCCTTGTCGATGCCCAGGGCCTTCCGCTTCTTGTCGATGTGGGCGATCATGAGCCTGGCCGCCTCCATCGGGTCCGGCTCAAACGCCCACCGGCCCCCGTAGGTCCCCTCGAACCCCTCGAACAGCAGACGGCTCAGCTCCGGGCTCCCCGCCGTCGGCCAGGTCACCCCGAACACCGTGAACACCCCCGACGACACGAAGTACTGCCCGATGGTGATGGCCTTCTCGCTCATCCACTCCGGCGCCGCCCCCGCCACCGGCAGGTCCGAGATGTCGTCCCCCAGCCCCCCCTCCTTCACCACCGCCGTGGCCGCCATCAGGATGCGGGTGTTGTCCACGCACGACCCCAGGTGCAGCACCGGCGGGATGCCCACGGCCTCGCACACCTCCGCCAGCCCGCTCCCCGCGTGGAGCGCCGCCGCCTCCGGCGTCATCAGCCCGGCCTTGGCGCAGGCCATCGCCGCGCAACCCGTCTGCAGGACGATCACGTCGTTCTTGATCAGCTCCTTGACCAGCATAATATGGGCGCTGTCGTGGGTCGTGCGGGGATTGTTGCACCCCACCACGCCCGCGATGCCCCGGATGCGCCCGTTGATGATGTTGTCGTTGAGCGGCCGGTAGGACGCCCGGAACATCCCGCCCAGGAGATAGTTGATCGTCTCGTGCGAGAACCCCGCCACCAGGTCCATCTCCATCTTGGGCACGTCCACCTTGCCGTTCTGGTCCCGCAGCGGGAACCGCTCGATGGCCCGCCGCACGACCTCCTTCGCCGAGTTCAGGGCGTCGTGCTCGTTGAAGGCTATGTGCGTGGCCCCCGGCATCTTCGCCTTCGGGGAGGTGGTGATGATCTCCGTGTGGTAGCACTGCGCCACGTCCGGCAGCGACTGCATGATGCACTGCACGTCCACCACCATCGCCTCCACCACGCCGCTGACGATGGCCAGCTCCTGCTGGAGCATGTTCCCGGCCAGGGGAATGCCGTGCCGCATCAGCACCTCGTTGGCCGTGCAGCAGATCCCGCTGATGTTGATCCCCTTCGCCCCCTTGGACTTCGCCAGCTCAACCAGCTCCTTGTCCTGCGAGGCGATGACGACCATCTCGGACAGCAGCGGCTCGTGCCCGTGCACGACGATGTTCACCTGCTCCGCGTCCAGAACCCCCAGGTTCGCCTTCCCCGCGATCGGCACGGGCGTTCCGAACAGGACGTCCTGCAGCTCCGTGGCGATCATGGACCCGCCCCACCCATCCGCCAGCGCGCAGCGCGCCCCCTGGCGCATGATGTTCTCGTAGTCCAGGTCCACCCCCATGGCCGTCCGGTGCATGACCTCCACGACCTCCCGGTCTATGCCGCGCGGGGTCACCCCCATCTCCTCCCAGATCTTCTGCCGCTTGAGCGGGGCCCGCCTCGTGAACAGCAGCGACCCGCCCTGCCTCCCGAACTCCGCCACCGCCTTCTCCCCCACGTCCACGGCGATGTCCCGCAGGCTCCGCCCCTTCACCTCCACCCCGAAGTCGAGCGCCACCTGGAGCAGCTTCTGCCCGTCCTTGATCTCGTAGCCCGGCACCTCGCCCCTGGCCGTCTCCAAAAACGTCTGCGCCACGGCCCGCCCGTGGTCCGAGTGCGCCGCCGTGCCCGCCGCGATCATCCGCGCGAAGTTCCTCGCCGCGACCGTCTCCACCGTCGCCCCGCAGACCCCGCACCGCTTGGCCGTCTCCTCCGGCGTCTCGGCCTTCCGCCTCGGCGCCGGCAGCCGGCACGGCCCCATGCTGCACATCTTGCAGCAGCTCCCCTCGCTCCCGATGGGGCACGGCTTCAGGTCTTCCGCCCGGTCGAACACCGTCCGGACCCCGTCCGCCGCGGCCTTCTCGAACATCAACAGCGTCGCCGCATCCGCGCTCTTGGCTCTGTCGTCCGCCATGTGTCGTCCTCTCTCTGAGATCAGCCTATTCCATCAAATCCTGGATGGCCTTCCGGATGAGCTTGACCGCCTCCGGGTGCCGCACGACGAGCGCGTCCGCCCCGGCCACGAGCAGGGACATCGCCGTGACCGCCTCCATCAGAATGCCCCGCTTCGCCTCATCCCCTAACTTGGGGTCCTCCTCCCGGCTCGTCTTGACCTCCTTGACCTTCCAGACCTCCCGCCCTAAGTTGCAGACGATGGGGAACTGCAGCCGCTCGTCCCCCTGCGTCAGCGCGGCCATCCGGTCCCGCTCCATCACGGAGTAGGTGTACTCCAGACCGTAGCCCAGGCCGCCCGTCGTGGGGTCCACCACGATCTGCGCGTCGGGCACGCCCAGGTCACCCAGCAGAATATTGAGCTGCTTGCACAGGTTGATGTCGATGGGACTCGTGGCCAGGACCGTGTGCTTGTAGCCGATGGCCGCCGCCCCGATGGCCTTGTAGTTCCCCTCCACCACCGGGCCCAAGATGAGGCGCTTGTCCTGGCAGGCCTCCGCGACCTTCCGCAGGACCTCCGCATCCTTCTCCTCGTTCTCGCACCCCCAGACGATGAGCGGAACCTCTACCGCGTCGGCCACTCGCTTGACCGTGGCCGCCACCTCGTCCGCCGGCCGGTTCTGGCCATTGGGGTCCGCGCTGTTCAACTGGAGACAGATCATGTCCGCCCCGTACACGTCGATGCACTTTCGGGCCCACGCCACCGGGTCGCCGGTCACGTCCCGGAACGGCTCCACCGCGGCCTCCGCCCAGTCCTCCGGCGGCGCGTCGCAGACCTCCATCGCGATCCGGGGCGGGTGGGGCATCGCCCCCTCGAACAGGTGGAAGGGGTAACAGGTCTCCCCCCCCACCGTCACCGCCCGCTCCCCGGCCCCCAGCACGACCTCCTTGATCTTGCCCGTGTAATTGGCTTTCGGAATTTCAAAGGCCATGGTGTATTCCCTCACGCAGGTGTCCGCCGCCTCTCGCTCCCGAACCCCTCCTTGCTGAACCAGTATCGCTCCGCGGACTGGAGGTACCTCAACATCTCCTCCTGGCTCCGCAGCTTCTTCCGCCAGTTGTAAGCCTCCGTGGGCTTGCCGGGTTCGTAGGTCTCCCCGATGACCTTCTTGCTGTTCTCCTCCATCACCCCACCTCCTTCACGGCGATAAATCGCCGTGCTACATCGTCGATTTATTCACATCGTTCCAGGACGATCCTGTTCTTCGTCAGGTCGATCTCCCTGATCCTCGCGTGGAAGGAGACCGGCTCCCCGAAAAGCGTTCGCATCTTCACCGAGTCCTTGCCCACCTCCACCAGGGCCACGTCCTCTAAGACAAGCTCCTCCCGGCCTCCGTCCATCAGGTAGGCGTTGCTCTGACACATGTCCTTCTCCTTAAAGATGACTCATAGCCTTCTGCAGGTGCGCGTTGGCCTCCTCCAGCTTCCCGGCCGCCGCCTCGATCTCGCGGGAGACATCCCCCAGCCCCGCCCCGCGCGCCCGCTGTGCCCACCGCTCGAACTCCTCCTTATGCGCGGTGTTGTGCTCGATCCAGTGGTCCAGAAGGGTCTTCAATTTCTCCGCGTCCGTCATGGTCTGCATCCTTCCCTTAATATCTCTGTGCAGGGAGCTATATCGAGAGCTGACTAAAAAATCGCTGCGGCTCTGGCCCTCACCCCGGTTCACTGCGTTCACCACCCCTCTCCCGCATGCGGGAGAGGGGAAGCCGAGCGTCAGCGAGGCGGGGTGAGGGCCTGTGCGCCAGGCGACGTCGTTCCATGCACAAGATTTGTGAAAAGTTATTTCCTGAGCCTCGCCACCAGATTGGCCTTGATCGGGGCGACCAGCCCGGCCACCCCGTCGCTCACCCCGGCCTCCGCCTCGCGGCAGTAGGGGATGCACCCGAGCAGGTCCGATTCCCCGACCCCCTCGCGGATGTAGGCCTCGTCCTCCGGCCCCCTCATCCGGTTCCCGACCACGAACACCCTCCGGATGCCCAGGTCTCCGGCCAGAGACCGGATGCGCCCCACCGTCTCGAAACTCCGCCTCCCCGGCTCCACCACGGCGATCAGCGCGTCCACGCCCTGCGACGTGCCCCGGCTCAGGTGCTCAATGCCCGCCTCCATGTCCATGAGCACCACATCCTCCCGGCCGAACAGCACGTGCGCCAGCAGCGCCCGCAGGAACGCGCTCTCCGGGCAGACGCACCCCCCGCCCCCCTTCCGCGCCCCCCCCATCACGAGCAGCCTGACCCCCCGGTGTTCCGGCGCGTAGGCCTCCGGGATGTCGTCCACCCTCGGATTCAGCTTGAAGAACCCCCCGTATCCCCCATCCCCCCCGGTCCGCTCCGCGATCAGGTCCTTCATCTCGCCCAGCGAGACGATGCCCCCCGGGTCCGGGAACCCCAGCGTGGCCGCCAGGTTGCTGTCCGGGTCCGCGTCCACGGCGATCACCCGCGCCCCGTCCCGCCGGAACAGCAGGGCCAGGGCCGCGGTGAGCGTCGTCTTCCCCACGCCCCCTTTGCCGGTGACCGCGAGCTTCATGGCGTCAACCTCTTCACCGTCTCCGAGATCACCGGCAGCAGCCCCTCGATGGGCAGGTGATGCTCCACGCTCCGGTCGAACAGGACCGAGGCCCTCCCCCCAAACTCCTCGTCCCCGAACCAGAGGACGAACGTCACGGGCACGCGCGGGAGCGCCGGGACCTCCACCGCCGCGTCGCCATAGTCCACTTGTCGGCCACCTGTGGCCTCCGCAGCCCTCCCCAGGGCCTCCCGCTGGCCGTCAAACCGCTGGACAAGCGGCGTCAGGTTGGGCGTGTGGGACCCGCCGGAGAAGAACAGCTCCCCGTCCCTCAGCTCTTTGGGCGTCACCATGTCCCCGGTCAGCGGCCTCTCCTGGGCGTTGAGCAGGTAGTGCACCGCGATGAAATACAGATAGAAGCCCGGCGGTTTGCCGTCCGCCGGAGGCGGCCCCAGGCGTTCGACAAGGCGTTCCTCCGGCAGGACGAGATAGTCCCCGTTCAGGATGCGGAGCGCATATCCCCTGCGAGCCCTGTCGTAGGAGGCACCCGCCCTCCGGCAGACCTCCTCCGGGTTCATATCCCGGAGCCGGTCCCAGAACTGCGCATCCACGAAGCCGGGGGAAGCGGCCTTGAGGGATGTCTGTAAGGTGTCACTCATCACTTCACTTGCTTTCAATCCGCCGCCTGCGACGCCTTCTCCTTCTTAGGCTTCGCCCCCTCTTCCCCCTCCTTCGCCTCCGCCTTCGGGATGACCGGCCTCGGCAGGAGCCCCGCCTGCGAGACGACCTCCGGCACGATGGCCTCCCACTCCACGGCCATGATGTGGATGCCGCGCACCCCCTCCACCTCGCGAAGCTGCTGCATCGTCTCCACGCAGAGCTTCACCCCCTCCGCCTCCCCGTCCTCCGCCCCCTTCATCCGCTCGATCAGCGGGGCCGGGATGCGGATGCCGGGCACGTTCTTGTCCATGTACGCCAGGGCCTTCCACGACTTGACCGGCATCACCCCCGCCAGGATGGCCGTCTGCTCGTGCAGCCCCCGGTCCCGCACCGCGGTCATCCACATCTTGAACCTCTCCAGGTCGAACACAGGCTGCGTCTGGATGAAGTCCGCCCCCGCCTGGGCCTTCTTCGCCAGGCGGATGACCCGGAACGGGAAGGGGTCGCCGAAGGGGTTGGCCGCCGCCCCGATCAGCATCTTCGGGGGCGCGAGCGGGGCCTTCTTCGTGTTCCGGATCTCCTCCCCGCACTGGAACAGCCCCTCGTCCCGCATGGCCTTCACCATCCCGACGAGCTGGATGCTGTCCAGATCGAACACGTTCTTCGCCTGCGGGTGATTGCCGAACTTCTGATGGTCCCCGCTCAGACAGAGGATGTTCCGGATGCCCAGCGCGTAGGCCCCCAGCAGGTCGCTCTGGATGGCGATCCGGTTGCGGTCCCGGCAGGTCATCTGCATGACCGGCTCCACCCCCTGGTCCAGGGCGAGCCTCGCCGCCGCGATGCTCGACATGCGCACGATGGCGGTCTGGTTGTCCGTGATATTGGCCGCGTCCACCTGACCCTTCAAAAGGTCCGCCTTCTTCCGGACCGACGGGGCGTGGGCGCTCTTGGGCGGCCCCAGCTCCGCCGTCACCGTAAATGCCCCGCTCTCCAGGACGCGCTCCAGGTTGCTGCCGGATTTCATGGTCTCCTCCGTCGCGTGCAGGGGCGAGGCATGCCTCGCCCCTGCCGCATCATATCTTCGTCGCGTCTTCCCGCACGACCTTCCCCGGCCCGCCGTCCCGGCCTCTGGACCAGTCCTTGGGGGGCTCGATCTCCTCTAACTTGTCCAGCCGCCCCAGCGCCGCCATCCGGTCATAGATGAGCTGCCAGGCGCACTCCACGTCAGGGCTGACCTCGCACTTCCCGTCCTGCGACCCCCCGCACGGGCCGTTCAGGAGCGACTTGGCGCACCGGGCGATGGGGCAGATCCCCCCGGTCTTGGCCAGCAGGCAGTCCCCGCACCCGGCGCAGCGCACGGCCCAGACCCCCTCGTCCACGTTGGCCCCGAAGAAGCGCGTGTTGAGCGCCGGAAGGACCACGGGCGACCGCACGACCTCGGTGGCGTAGTTGACCCCCACCCCGCAGGCCATGGAGAGGATGGCGTCGCACCCCTCCGCGAGCTGCGCGATGGGCGCCACGTACTCCCGGTCGCACTGCCGCTGCACCGTGGCCTCCACCACCTCCAGCGCCTCCCCCCGCATCTTCGCCCGCATCCGGAGCATGGAGGCCAGGACGCCCACCTCCTTCTCGCCGCCGGCCATGCAGACCGTGACACACGTCCCGCAGCCCACGATCAAAACCTTCTTGAACCCCTTCAGCTCCGCCTCGATCTCCTCCAGGGGTTTTCTCTCGGCGACGATCATGGCGATCCTCTCTTGAAAGGCCGAAACATATATCTCGTCTCGTATCTCGTCCTACCCCCACGCTTCACGCTTCACGAGATACGCTTCACGTCTGCCGTCTGCCGTCTGCCGTTTCACTTTTTGGGGTGTAGTGGCGACGGCCCGAGCGCCCTGACCTTCTCCGTCATCTCGTTGGCCGCCGCCGCGAACTTCGTCCCCTCCCCGGCGGACATGTTGTAGAACGCGATCCGCTCGCCGCCCACCCCCACCTCATCCAGCAGCCTCCGGGTGTAGTGCACCCGCTTCTTCGCCCGGAGATTGCCCTCCAGAAAGTGGCAGTTCCCCTCCAGGCAGCCCGCCACGAACACCCCGTCCGCCCCCTCCTCGAACGCCTTCAGGAAGAACAGGGGGTCGGCCTTGCCCGTGCAGAGCAGGCGCACGATTCGGACGTTGGGCGCGTACTGTAGCCGCATCGAGCCCGCCAGGTCCGCGGCGGAGTAGGCGCAATACTGGCAGCAAAACGCGACGATCTTCGGCTCAAACGCATCGCTCATGGATATAAGCTCTCCACCTTCGCCAGAATCTGTTCATCCTTGTAGTGCCCCACCTCGATGGCCCTGGCCGGGCAGGCCGTGGCGCACGTCCCGCACCCCTGGCAGAGCGTCGCCTCGATGAAGGCCGCCCCGTCCCGGATGATCGGGATGTCGAACGGGCACGTCCGGACGCACGTCAGACACGCCGCGCATTTCTCCTCGTCCACGCGGGCGATGATGCCCCCCACGGACAGCCTCTCCTTCGACAGGATCGTCGCCGCCCGCGCCGCCGCCGCCCGCGCCTGCGCGACGGTCTCGTGGACGAGCTTGGGCGAGTGGGCCAGGCCGCACAGGAACATCCCCTCGTTGGCGAAGTCCACAGGCCGGAGCTTCAGGTGCGCCTCTAAGAAAAAGCCGTCCTCGTTGGTCGGGACCTTGAACATCGGCGCCAGTTCCGCGGCCTCCGGGTGGGGCCGGACCGCGCTGCTCAGGACGACCAGGTCCGGCTCGATCTCTATGTTCGCCCCTAAGACCGGATCGAACCCCGTCACCCGTAGCTTCCCGTCCTTCGCCTCCACGACCGGCCTGGCGTCCAGCTCGTACCTCACGAACAGCACGCCCGCCTCCCGCGCGGCCCTGTAGTGCAGCTCGTTGAACCCGTAGGTCCGCACGTCCCGGTGGAACACCACGACGTTGCTGTCCGGGTTCATCCGCTTGAGCCGGAGGGCGTTCTTGATCGCCGAGGCGCAGCAGACCCGGCTGCAGTACATGTGCCCCTCCTCGCGGGACCCCACGCACTGGATCATGACCACATCCTTCGGCGGCGCGAACATCACCCCGTCCCCGCTCAGGTACGCCTCGAAATCCGTCTGCGTCATCACCCTCGGGTCCTCGCCGCAGAGGTACTCGTCGGGCCGGTGCTCGACCCCGCCCGTGGCCACGATCAGAGCGCCGTGCTCCACCTCCACCTCCCGGCCCCCGGTCAGGATGCGGGTCTTGAAGTCCCCCACGTGCCCGGAGAACCCCACCACGTCCGCGTCCAGGTGAACCGTGATCAGAGGATGGTCCAGGACCCGCTCCATCAGATCGCGCAGCATCTCCTGCGGGTCCTCGCCGTCCAGGGTGTAGTACATCTGGCGCAGCCGGCCGCCCAGCTCCTTCTCCTTCTCGATCAGAACCGTCTCAAACCCCTGCTCCGCCAGCGCCAGCGCCGCCGTCATCCCGGCCAGCCCCCCGCCGATCACCAGCCCCCGCCGCCGGATCTCGAACGCCCGGTCGGACATCGCCTCCAGCGTCCGGGCGCGGGCCACGGCCATCCGCATCAGATCCTTCGCCTTCTCCGTCGCCCGGTCGGGGACCTCCGCATGCACCCACGAGCACTGATCCCGGATGTTGGCCATCTCGAACAGGTAAGGATTGAGGCCCGCCTCTCGCATCATATCCTGAAACAGCGGCTCGTGCGTGCGCGGCGTGCACGACGACACCACCACCCGGTTCAGGCCGTGCGCGCGGATCGTGTCGATGATCTTCCGCTGCGCATCCGTGGAGCAGGTGTAGAGATTGTGCTCCGCGTGGGCCACCCCCGGCAGGTCTTTCGCATGCGCCACCACCGCCTCCACGTCCACCGTGCGGGCGATGTTGGACCCGCAGTGGCAGACGAACACCCCCACGCGAGGTTCTTCCCCGGATACATCCTGCTCCGAAGGATAGGTCTTCCTTTGCACCAGCGTGCCCCGCGCCCCCGCCAGCAGCTCCCCGGCCAGCGCCGCCGCGCTGCTCGCCGCCGTGACCGCCTCCGGGATGTCCATCGGCTCCTCGAGCGCACCGCAGGCGAACACGCCAGGCCGCGAGGTCAGGTTGGGCGCAAACCGGCCCGTCTTGACGAACCCATAAGGATTGAGTTCTACCCCCAGCCGCTGCGCCGTCTCCTTCGCCTCCGCCGCCGGCGTCATCCCCACGGACAGGACGACCAGGTCGAACTCCTCCTCGTGGGCGCTCCCGTCATCCAGGGTATGGCGCAGAAGCAGGTTCTTGGACCGCTGGAGTTCCTTGACCGCCGAGGGGATGCCCCTCACGTAGCGCACCCCCCGCTCCTTCTTTGCCGCCTCGTAGTAGCGCTCGAACCCCTTCCCGAACGCCCGGATGTCGTTGTAGAAGATCGTCGTCTCCACCTCCGGGTCGTGCTCCCGCGTCATCACCGCCTCCTTCGTGGCGGCCATGCAGCAGACCGAGGAGCAGTAAGGCGCCCCGCACGCCGCGTCGCGCGACCCCACGCACTGGATCCACGCGATCCGCCTCGGCGTCCCCCCGTCCGACGGCCGCTGCACCTTCCCCGCCGTGGGCCCCGACGCGCTCAGGATGCGCTCGTAGGCCAGGCTGGTCACCACGTTGGGGTAGCGCCCGTACCCGTACTCCCCCCGCAGCCTCGCGTCGAACCGCTCGAACCCGGCGGCCAGAATGACCGCCCCCACCCTCAGGTCGGCAGCCTCCGGCTGCGCCTCGTGGTCAATGGCCCCCGGCTGGCACGCCTTCACGCACTGCAGACACTCCGAGCAGAGACCGCAGCTCAGGCAGCGCCTCGCCTCGGCCACCGCCTGCTCCTCCGTGAACCCCAGCTCGATCTCCGCGAAGCCCCCGGCCCGCTCCTCCGCGGACCGCCTCGGCATGACCTGCCTCGGAGACCGGTCGAAGTCCCAGGACGGGACGCCCGCCGCCTGCTGCTCCCTCCTCTCCCGGCCCAGCTTCAAGTTCAGCCCGGACAGATACCGGTGGATGGACACCGCCGCCTCGTGCCCCTGCGCCACCGCGTCCACGGCCGAGGCCGGCCCCTTCACCGCGTCCCCCCCTGCAAAGACGCCCGGCGCGCTCGTCTCCAGCGTGAGGTCGTCCACCTCCAGAGTCCCTCTCCGCGTGACCTTGAGCGGCTCATCCTTTCCCAGGAAGGAGAAGTCCGACGCCTGCCCGATGGCCACGATCACCGTATCCGCCGGGAGGACCGACTCCGTGCCCTCCACTAACTTCGGGTTGAACCGCCCGTCCGCGTCGAACACAGACGCGCAGTCCAGCGTCTCCAGCCCCGTCACCCGCCCCTCCTCGCCCACAAACCGCTTCGGCCCTCTGGAGCAGTGGAGAACGATCTTCTCCTCCAGCGCGTCCTCCACCTCCCACGCGTGCGCGGGCATCTCCCCCCGCGACTCCAGGCAGACCAGGTGGACCTCCTCCGCGCCCAGTCGCAGGGCCGTCTGCGCCACGTCCACGGCCACGTTCCCGCCCCCGATCACGACCGTCCGCCGCCCCACCTTCACCGGGCGCCCCAGATTCACATCCCTCAGGAAGTCCAGCCCCGGCAGCACCCCGTCCAGGTTGGCCCCCGGCAGGCTGAGCATCCGGCTCTTCTGCGCCCCCACGGCCAGAAAGATCGCCCGGTAACCCAGCCGGAGATGATCGAGCGTGAGGTCCGGCCCGATGGGCGTGTTGAGCTTCAGATCGATCCCCTCTGCCAGAAGGTCATCGATCTCCGCCTGCAGCACCTCCTTCGGCAGGCGGTAGGCCGGGATGCCCATCCTCAGCATGCCGCCCGGAACCGGCGCGGCCTCGAAGATCGTCACCGCGTAGCCCATCCGGGCCAGGTCCGACGCGCAGGTCAGCCCCGCCGGCCCGGACCCCACCACGGCCACCTTCCCCTGCGCCCCCCCAGAACCGGGGAGACGGGGAACCAGAGAGCCGGGGACGGCCCTTCCCCTACCCCCCCCAGAATCGGAGAGCCGGAGAACCGGAGAACCGGCGAAAAAATCCTCTCCGTTTCTCCGGCTCTCCCTTTCTCCGTTTCGGGGAGAAGGGGGGAAAGGGGTGCTCCGTTTCTCCGACTCCCCCTTCTCCGTTTCTTTCTGTTTCTTCACCCAGTCCGCCGCAAACCGTTTCAGGGCGTTCACCGCCACCCCCTCGTCGATCTCCCGCCGGTTGCACTTGAACTCGCACGGGTGGTGGCAGATGCGCCCGCACACCCCCGGCAGCGGGTGCCGCTCGCGGATCAGGTCCACGGCCTCGCGGAACTTCCCCCGGCCGATCAGCGCCACGTAGCCCTGCACATTGACCCCCGCAGGGCAGGTCAGCCGGCACGGGGGCCGCAGCCCCTTGTCGATGGCGTAGGCGTTGGGAATGGCCTGCGGGTAGCGCTTGTGGATTACCTTCCGACGGTCCAGCCCCTCGTCGTGCGCGTCGGGCAGCAGCACCGGGCAGACCTCCTCGCAGTCCCCGCAGGCGTTGCACTTCTCCGCGTCCACGTAGCGCGGGTGCTTCAGGAGAGACAGCGTGAACGCCCCCGCCTCTCCATCGATCCCCATCACCTCGGCGTTCGTGAGGATGTCGATGTTGAGGTGCTTGTCGCACTCCACCAGGCGGGGCGAGATCGTGCACATGGCGCAGTCGTTGGTGGGAAAGGTCTTGTCGAGCTGCGCCATCCGCCCCCCGATGGCGCTCAGCCGCTCGATCAGGTGGACCTTGAAGCCCGCCTCGGCCAGGTCGAGCGACGCCTGCATCCCGGCGATCCCCGCCCCCACCACGGCCACCGCGCCGACCTTCCCGTTGCCGTTACCCGCGTGATTCATGGATATCCTCGATTGATCCACGCAGGGGCGGTTCACGAACCGCCCCTGCGGTCTCGTTTCACGCCAGTCCATGACTGTGCAACAACCGAACCGGGTCCGTCAGATGCCGCCTCCACCACCTCCAGACCCCCGGCAGCCCCATCGCCAGGCCGAGCAGCTCCGAGATGTAGAACACAGGGAGGTCATAGCTCCGCCCGAACAGAGTCGCGGCCTCCCGCTGCCGCACGTCCAAATTGGCGTGACACATGGAACAGGCCACGGCGATCCCGTGCGCCCCGGCCTCCTCAGCCATCTCTAAGAGCCGGTCGATCATCCGGAGCGCCACGTCCGGCCGCGTCAGCGTCAGGCTGGCCCCGCAGCAGTCCGTCTTGAAGGACCAGGGCAGGGCCTCGGCCCCGGTCAGGCGCACGAGCCGGTCCATGCTGTCCGGCGACTCGAAGTCCACCGCCCCCGTCACCTTCGGGGGACGCACCGTCAGGCAGCCGTAGTAGCAGACGAACTTGAACCCGGTGAGCGGCTGGATAACCTGCTCCGATAACTTTGCGAAGACCTCCGGCGAGGTGAGGAGGTCCAGAAGGTGGCTCACCCGCACCCGGCCCGTGTAAAACGTCTCCGCGCCCGACTCCCGGAGACGCCTGAGATTCGCCTCCGCCGCCTTGGACCGGCCGTAACAGGCCGCGCACGGGATCACCAGGTCCAGGCCCGCCCGCTCGGCGATCTCTAAGTTCCGCTCCGGAAGCGCCTGCGCCAGGTCCGGGTCGAGGCTGTGCGCGGAGGAGGAGCCGCAGCAGTTCCAGTCGTCCAGCTCCCGCAGGTGGATGCCGACGCGCCCACATACGGCCTTCACCGATTCGTCATACTCCCGCGCCGTGGCGTGGAGCGAACAGCCGGGAAAGTAGGAGAGTTCCATAAGATCAATTTCCCTTTTTAAACATCGCCCTGACGGCCTTCCTGTCGCGGACCCCGCCCGGCAGCAGCCTGAGCTTGCCCCGCTTGAACATCTCCCACCCCAGCCCCGCGTCCCGGAACAGGTCCCCGGCCTTCATCCGGTAGCGGGCGAGCATCCCCAGCTCGTACACGCGGCCCCGGCTGCGCACGGCGGACAGGAACGCCTCGTGGAACAGCGGGGCCTCCGGTATCGCAGGCAGGACCTTCTCCCGCCGCGCCATTTGCCGCAGGCCGTCCATCAGCCCCGCGATGTCCACCTCGTTCGGGCAGCGCGTCGAGCAGGTCTCGCAGGAGGCGCAGAGCCAGATCGTGGCGCTCCGCAGGACCGCGTCGCGCATCCCCATCTGCACCATCCGGACGATCCGGTTGGGCGCGAAGTCTGCGGCGAAGGAGACCGGGCAGCCTCCGGAGCACTTGTTGCAGTGGAAGCAGGGGGCGATCTTCAGCCCGGTGATCCGCTCGACCTCCTGCCGAAAGGAGGGGTCGGGCCTGACTGTCGGGACGGCGCTGGACGCCGGCATGGGGGTTTCTCCTCGAAGAAGATGAGCGATCAGCGATCAGCCTTCAGCGATCAGCTAAACCCAGGGATGCCTTTGCTGACTGCTGAATGCTGAGCGCTGAACGCTACAAACCCTGACACTTCGGACAGATGCCTGCGAAGGCGCAGATGGGCTTCAGCGCGACGAAGCCCGTGGACTGCTGGATATCCGGCAGGGCCACGGGGGACGGCAGGGGAGGCGCGTCCACGATCTGACCGCACTTCGAGCAGATGACGTGAACGTGCTCCTCGACGTTCTTGTCGTAGCGTCGTGTGTCGCTGCAGGGGCTGACCCGGACGAAGGCCCCGACCTCCACCAGCGTCTCCAGCGTATGGTAGATCGTCGTCAGGGAGACCGTGGGCATCCGCTGCCTGGCCTGCCTGTAGACCTCCTCGGCCGTCGGGTGGTCCAGGCGGTTCAGGACCATCCGGAGGATCGACAGCCGCTGCGGAGTCAGCCGAAACCCGCGCTCCCGGAGTCTCTGCGAAATTTCCGTGAAACGGTCAGAGGACACGGCGTCTCCCCCTATGCCTGGATGAGGGGTTCAAGCGCGCGGGGATGGGTTATTCAATCCCCGCGTATGGATTCAATGAACTGTTCCGCCTCGATTCAAACGACAAACGGTATGAATGTGACATCAATGTCACATGGTTTCTCCTGGCGATCCATCGTCGTTCTTTATTAACAACGACTTTCAACAATATCACGCCCCTCTCCGCCCTGTGACATCCATGAGACAGCCGAAACATCCACCCAACCCCCTTCCCGGAATGGGAGTGCGGGAGAGTGGGAGAGTGGGAGAAGAACCTCTCTCCCTTTCCCCCTTTCTCCCTTTCTCCCTTTCAGGGAAGGGTGAGGGGAGAGGCTAAGTGGGATTGAGAACGACCTCCGGCAGGTCCTCTTCCTCCGCCTCGCAGGGGGTCGTCCTCGGCCCGACGAACTCCCCCACGGCCCACCTGCCCCGCAGCCCCGTCAGGCCGAGGGCGCGCACCCGCTCGACCGGGACGGCCCTGTCCCTGTAGAGCTGCATCATTTCGACCGGGCCCCTGGACCCGACCCTGGGACCGGCGTGCGTGCGGCAGTAGGAGACGGCCTCGATGAACGAGAACCCCGGATGGAGGAGCGCCTTCTGCACCGACAGCGAAAGGTCCAGCGCGTGATAGACCGTCCAGCGCGCCACGTAGGTCGCCCCCGCCGCGCGCATCAGGTCGCACGCGTCAAACGGAGGGGCGTACTCCCCGAAGGTGGGGATCTCCGACGCCAGGCCCGGCGTCGTCTGCCCGCCCGTCAGCTCGTAGACCCCGTTGTTGACGCAGACCACGACCAGGCCCGCGCCCCGCCTGGCCGCGTGGAGGAGGTGGTTTCCGCCCAGCCCCACTAAGTCCCCGTCCCCGCTGATCACGACCACCTTCAGGCCGGGCCGGAAGAGCTTGACCCCCGTGGCCACGGCCACCGACCGGCCGGGCATCGTATGGAGCGTGTCCGCGTTGAAGTAGGGGCTCGGAATCCACCCCGCGCAGCCGATGCCCGACACGAACACGAGATCGTCCATGTCGAGATTCAGCCTGTGAATGGCCCTCAGAATGGCCTGGGCCACGATCCCGCTCCCGCACCCGGCGCACAGGGGGGTCATCTCCGCGCCCCGACGGATGTAATCCGTTAGAGGATGGCGCAGCGCCTTCGTCATGACAGCACCTCCTGGATCTTCTCCAGCACGTAGGCCGGGCGATGCAGCGCCCCCACGGCCTCCGGCGGCAGAAAGACGACCTCCGCCCCCCCCTGCGCAGCAGCCCGGATGTAGTGGACCATTTGTCCCAGGTTGTCCTCCAGCACTAAGATCGTCTTCACGCGCCGGGCCAGGTCCGCGACCTCCGACTCCGGGAAGGGCCACAGCGTCGTCAGCCGGAACGCCTCCACAGGCAGCCCCTCCTCGTAGGCCCGCCTGGCCGTCGCCTGCGCCACGCGCCCCGCGCTCCCGTAGCCCACCAGGGCCACCCGCGCCTCCTCCGGCCCCTCCGCCTCCGTGATGGTCAGGTCCCCCCGGTAGCGCTGGATCTTTCCGCACAGCGCCCTCACGAACCGGTCCAACGCCCCCGCGTCTAAGGCCGTGCGCCGGCCATAGGCGTCGTGGCAGGAGGCCGTCACGTGGGCCTTGAGCCCCCGCCCTATCACTGGCATGGGGGCGACCCACGTCTCCAGAAATCCCCGGACCTCCTCCCCCTCCTCATCCGCCACGGCGATCCTCCGCCAGACGAACGGGATCTCCTCCTCCCGGGGCATCTCCACGGCCTCCCTCCCGTGCCCCACGAAGGTGTCCGCTGCGATCAGGACCGGCGTGCGGAACTTCTCCGCCGCGGAAAACGCGCAGATCGTCAGGTCGAACATCTCCTGCGGAGACGCCGGCGCGAACACCACGATCTCGTGCGGCCCGTGCGGCCCGCAGCGGGACTGGACCAGGTCCTCCAGCGCCCCCCCTCGATGCCCCTCCCGCTGCACGTCCACGATCACGCAGGGCGTCTCCGTGGCCACCGCGTAGGAGATCTCCTCCTGCATCAGCCCGATGCCCATCCCGCTCGTGGCCGTCATCGCCTTGGCCCCGGCCCACGACGCCCCTACGACCGAGGAGATCGCCCCCGCCGCGTCCTCCATCTGCACGTAGGTCCCGCCCACCTCGGGCAGCCGGCGGGCCAGCCGGTCCGCCACGCCCAGCGAGGGGGCCGACGGATACCCGGCGAAAAACTGGCACCCGGCCGCGATAGCCCCCTCCGCGCAGGCCTCCTCCCCCGTCATCGAATGCCGCCCCTTCAACACGCCCTCAGACAAGGACCACCACCCCCTTCCGGTCGGCCACCACCACGGCCATGTCAGGACAATACAGCGCGCAAAGGCCGCACCCCGTGCAGGCCTCCCCCCGCGTGACCTTCGCCGGCCGCACGCCCCGCACACCCGGCCGCCCGGCCGGGGCCAGGACCCCCTCCGGGCAGGCCCAGACGCACAGCCCGCACCCCTCCGCCCCCTTGCACAGTCGCTCGTCGATCTGCACCACGAACGCGCCACGCTCAGGTTTCATGGCACACCTCCAAATCAGTCCTGAGTCCTGAGTAACGAGTGCTGAATAAAGGCAAAAACTCTGTTCTTTGCTTTTACTCAGCACTCAGGACTCAGCACTCAGCACTTTAAAACAGCCCCACGACCTTCCCATTCTCGTCGATGTCCACCTTCGTGAACGCCGGCTCGCTGGAGAGGCCGGGCATCGTCCGCATCTCCCCACACAGGGGATACAGAAAGCCTGCGCCCACCGACGCCCGGATGTCCCGGATGGGCAGGCGGAAGCTCTTGGGCACCCCCTTCCAGGCCGGCTCGTGCGACAGAGACAGGTGCGTCTTGGCCATGCAGATCGGCAGCTTGTCGAACCCCAGCTCCGTGTAGAGCCCGATCTTCTCCTCCGCCAGGGGGGCGTAGTCCACCCCGTACGCCCCGTAGATCTTCGTGGCGATGGCCTCGATCTTGTCCTTGATCGGGAGGTCCAGCTCATACAAAAACCGGAAGTTGGACGGCCTCTCGCAGGCCTTGACCACTGCCTCGGCCAGCGCAGCGCCCCCTGCTCCCCCCTTCGACCAGACCTCCGACGGGACCGCGTCCTCTGCCCCGGCCTCCTTCGCCTTCTGACGAACCAGCTCGATCTCCGCCTCCGTGTCCGCCGTGAACCGGTTGACCGCCACCACCACCGGGATGCCGAACAACCGGGCGTTCTGGATGTGCTTGACTAAGTTCTCGCACCCCTTCTCCAGGGCCGGCAGGTTCTCCGTCACCAGCTTCTTGGGCAAAGGACGGCCCGCCACGATGCGACCCACCCCCCCGTGCATCTTGAGCGCCCGGATGCTGGCCACCAAAACCACGCAGTTGGGGACCAACCCCGAATACCGGCACTTGATGTTGAAGAACTTCTCCATGCCGCAGTCGGCCCCGAACCCGCTCTCCGTGACCACATAGTCCGACAGCTTCAGCGCGATCTGATCGGCCAGGATGGAGGAGTTGCCGTGCGCGATGTTGGCGAACGGTCCGGCGTGGACGAAGACGGGGGTGTGCTCTAAGGTCTGCATCAGCGTGGGCTTGATGGCGTCCTTCATCAAAACGGCCATGGCCCCGGCGGCGCGCAGGTCCTCTGCGGTGACGGGTTTTTTGTCTTTGGTGGCCCCGAACACGATGCGTCCCAGGCGCTCTCTCAGGTCCTTCAGGCTCGTCGTCAGCGCCAGGATCGCCATGCACTCGCTGGCCACCGTGATGTCATAGCCCGTCTCCCTCGGCCTTCCGTTCTCCCTCCCCCCTAACCCGATGACCACCTGCCTCAGCGCCCGGTCGTTCACGTCCAGGACGCGGTTCCAGGTGATGCTGAAGGGGTCTATGTTCAGCGGGTTGCCGTGCATCAGCGAGGCGTCGAGGGCAGCGGCCAGAAGGTTGTGCGCCGCGCCCACCGCGTGGATGTCCCCCGTCAGATGCAGGTTGAAGTCCTCCATCGGGATCACCTGGGCGTAGCCTCCGCCCGCCGCCCCCCCCTTGATGCCGAAGGTGGGACCCTGCGAGGGCTGCCGGATGCAGGTGAGCACCCGCTTGCCGATGTGCCCCAGCCCCTGAGAGAGCCCGATGGTCGTGACCGTCTTGCCCTCCCCCAGGGGCGTGGGCGTGATGGCCGTGACATCGATGTACTTGCCGTTGGCCCGGCCCTTGAACTTCTCCAGCACCTCCAGCTTGATCTTGGCCTTGAAGTCCCCGTAGAGTTCCAGGTCCTCATAGGAAAGGCCCAGGGCCGCTGCGATCTCCCGGATGGGTTTGATCCTGGCCGCCTGCGCTATCTCCAGATCGCTCAACATGGCTCCCTCTCTCAGTGTGGAATAATCGGATAAGTTTGTCTTAAATACATGAAATACGCGAGCAAAGATCACGCCATTTCAAGGGAGAATGACGCCGATCAGCCATATCGTATGATTTTTTGAAAGGTTATTTGGCATGGTTCAAATCAGGGTAACACTTTAGCTTGCTCTGATATGGATATAAGATTTTACTAAACAAAAGGTTGTCGATTTTAGCCAA